>ENA-OSEY01000826-OSEY01000826.1-marine-metagenome-genome-assembly--contig:-NODE-826-length-21790-cov-4.018837_pt1 | contig 21790 bp, 20 predicted proteins | sample MGYA00248465_ERZ534230 | MGnify/ENA primary metagenome ERZ534230 (study PRJEB26409, sample SAMN06344110) | marine metagenome | isolation source: Sea water from surface | place: Atlantic Ocean:Southern...
CTCTTGTAAAACCATCAAAGACTAACTCTCTACCTTTAGCAACAAATATTTTTTCACCAACATAAACTTTTGCAGATGTGGATAAATATTCAGCATCAGGAAGTTGTGAGGCAATAAATCTTTCCCATATTAAACTATAAAGTCGAGATTCTTCTTCAGACAGATTCATCACATCTTTAGGCGTTAGGAATGAATTAGTTGGTCTAATCGCTTCATGAGCCTCTTGAGCATTTTCAGATCCTGAATATATTCTTGGAGAGTTAGTTAGGTAATTGTCACCAAGATTTTCATTTACAAATTTTCTTGCTTCATTAATCGATTCTTTACTTAAGCTAGGCGCGTCAGTTCTCATGTACGTAATAAGACCTCCTTCATAGAGTTTTTGTGCAACCCTCATTGTTCTTTTAACATTAAATCCAAGACGCGTGCTTGCTGACTGTTGGAGTGTTGATGTAATAAACGGTGCTTTTGGTTTAATTTTTACAGGTTTTTTTATAATCTCATTTATAACTAATTCAGATGATTCAATTTTTCTTTTTATTTCTTCAACTTCACTCTTTTTAAGCAGAGGATCGTTTTTCTTGGTTAAAAGATTGAATTTAATCTTTTCATTTTTATCTGTTGATGCATAAAGATATATTTCCCAAAACTCTTCAGGAATGAACTCCTGAATTAATCTCTCTTTTTCATCAAGTAACCTTAAAGCAACTGATTGAACTCTGCCTGCAGAAAGTCCTCTTGCAATTTTTTTCCACAATAAAGGAGATAACTCAAACCCAATTACTTTATCTAGAAATCTTCTAGCTCTATAAGCTTTAACGAGGTTTAAATCTATTTCTTTTGGATCTGAGAAAGATTCTAGGATGGCATCCTTAGTTATTTGATTAAATCTTACCCTGGAATAATTATATTTGTTTGAACCAAGAGCTTCTTTTAAATGCCATGCGATTGCCTCTCCTTCTCTATCTAAGTCAGTAGCCAAATAGATATTATCAACATTTTTTGCAGCCTTTTTTAAACTCTTTAGAACTTTCTCTTTTTCTGGAATTATCTGCCAATCGGCTTTCCATCCATTATCTGGATCAATACCCATTCTTCTGATTAATCTATTTCTATCGTTTACTGCTTTTAGCCTTGCTTTTTCCTCAGGACTAATATTTTTAGGTATTGAAGATCTCTTAGTTATGCCAGTACCTTTTTTTGGTAAATCTCTTATATGACCAACACTTGATTGAACAATATATTCTGAACCAAGATATTTTGATATGGTCTTAGCCTTTGCTGGTGACTCAACTATTACTAAAGATTTTGACATAATTTAATTCTTCCTTTTTTATGAATATCATCAAAAGAGTATTTTTGGCAAGTGAATTTTAAAATTTTTTTAATTTATCAAAATTTTTTATTATTTCTTTAAGCTCATCAAGACCATCTAGTTCTTTCCATAAAAAAGATATAGATACACTTGTAAAAATTACCTCTTCAAGGCTATTAGATATATTTTGTAATTCCTCATTTAGGTAATCAAAACTATCTGAATACTTTAATTTGACAGGAGAATACAAGATTAATTTATCTTTGTCTCTAATAAAATGGCCTTCTTTTAAATTAGTTTTATTCTTAATTCTGTAACTGACACTATATTTTGAATAATTTTTAAATTGATTTTCACCATATAAATTAGATGTGATCTTACATCCAAATAATTTTGCTTCCATTCTAATTTTAGATATTTCTCTTGATGACCTTGATGGGATTGCAATTGAAATAGAGCCGATTAATAGAAGCGCTGCTAATATAATTACTATATGGTCCACTAATCTTTCAAGATTTGATTGATTAAATTGGGGCCTTTAATGATAAAGCCTGTGTATAGTTGAACAAGGTTAGCACCAGCGTCAATTTTTTCAAAAAAGTCATTCTTACTCATAACTCCTCCAACACCAATCAATGGCATATTATTAGATTTATTTCGAATGTAGGACAGTTTTTTAGTAGACTCATCCATTAAATATTGTCCTGATAAACCACCTTCAATTAGTTTAAATTCGTCATCTTTTATTTTTAATTTACTAGTGGTGGTGTTTGTTGCAATTATTCCTGTGATGAATGACTCAGATACAGCTGTAATTATATTATCAAGAACTTGCTCAGATTCGTCGGGAGAAATTTTTATAAATATCGGTATATTTAATTTAATTTCAATTGATTTCTCCTCAAGAGCAGAAATCAAAATTTTTAGATTTTCTTCATTGTGTAATTCTCTTAAGTTTGGAGTATTAGGAGAAGATATATTAATTGTAATATAGTCAGCAAATTTATGAACTTTTTCTAAACATATTAAAAAATCATCTATTCTTTGTTTGCCTGAGGATGTCTTGTTTGCTCCTATATTGACTCCCACAATGCCTTTATATTTTCTTTTTTTTAAATTATTTACTAAATAATCAACTCCCTTATTATTAAAGCCTAGTCTATTAATTATTGAATTCTCATTATAATTTCTAAAAACTCTTGGTTTCGAATTTCCATCTTGTGGTAAAGGTGTTGTAGTGCCAACCTCAAGAAAACCAAATCCAAGCTCCCCCAAAGCATCAATAAAATCACCATTTTTGTCTAAGCCAGCTGCTGTGCCAAGCTGATTTTTAAAGATCATGCCTTCAAAGTGATATTCATTATTTTTAAAATCCTTTTTAGTAAAAAATTTAAGAAGTTTTAATTTATACAGTAATTTTAAAGAGCTTAAAGAAATCAAATGAGCAGATTCAGGAGGAAGTAATTTAAAAATTTTAAGAAAAAAACTCAAATAATTTCTCTGATTAATTGTTTTATGTCTTCGCTTATTGAGGGGTCTCTTAAAGCGAGAGAGATAGTAGCATGAACAAAACCTTTTTTGCTACCACAGTCAAACTTTTCACCATCATATAAGCACGCAAAAACATCTTCACTTTCCAGCATATTTTTTATTCCATCAGTAAGTTGAATCTCGCCACTATTGTCAAAAGTCACTTTCTTTAAATATTCAAATATAGATGGATTAAAAATATATCTACCACAAACTGCTATATCTGATGGGGCTTCTTCGGCCTTTGGTTTCTCAACTATGTCATCAATCAATATTTTTTTTAAATCATCATTTCCTGGTTTAATTACTCCATATTTGTGAATGTTGTCCTTATCAATCTTATTGACAGCAATAACAGAGGATTTTGTTTCAACATAAATATCTAGTAATTGATGTAAGCATGATTTTTCTGAAAAAAATAAATCATCAGGAAGGAGAACAGCAAATGGTTCATTGTTAATTAAATCTTCAGCTTCTAATATTGCATGTCCAAGACCATTTTGTTCAGATTGATTGACATAATGAAATTGAATATCGAAAAATTTATTTGGATTTACCTTTTGAATTATCTCTTCTTTACCTATTTTTTTTAATTTAGACTCTAGTTCAATATTTTTATCAAAATGTTTTTTTATAGAGTATTTCTCTGAGCTTGTAATAAATATTATCTCATCAATACCAACATTGACTGCCTCTTCAACAGCATACTGAATTAATGGCTTATCAATTATAGGTAGCATCTCTTTTGGGGTCGCCTTAGATGCTGGTAGAAATCTTGTTCCTAAACCAGCAGCTGGTAAAACTGCTTTTTTTATCAACCTAGATTCTCCTATTCAATGTTTTGTATATCATAGCAAACATTAATCCTGATAACATTCCACCTAAATGAGCAAAATTTGCGACAGAACCAAAGCCAAATAGATCCAAGATGCCTAAAAAGCCTAAAATTAACCAAGCAATCATAAATAAATAAAGTCCTGGAGGTAGACCATATTTGTCATAATTTGATTCCATCTCCATGACAAGACAATACCCCAACATACCATAAATTACTCCTGAGAGACCGCCAAAAAGGCTTGAACTCGTCCAAAAATACTGTAACAAATTGCTAAAAACTCCTGTCAATATAATTATTAACGTAAAAATTAATTTACCATCTACTCTTTCAATTTTTCCACCAAGAACATATATCCATAGACAATTAAAAGCTAAATGGGCAAATGAAAAATGAAGAAACATTGGCGTTATTAATCTCCACCACTGATTTTCAATAAGATAGGTTTGCTCTGCAGAACTAAATGATAAAAATCCTTGATTTGAAATTGAAATTTTTGTGAAAGTAAAAGGTTCAATAATTGCTATCAAGGAACCAAAGTTAGACAACAAAGATAAAACTACTGCAATAACTATCACAGGAAGAAATATATTATTTAATATTTTCAAACTAATTCTTGGAAATATTTAAGCTCCAGCCAAGCTTTTCACGGCAAGCCTCAAAAAAATCATTATCTTTTGGATGAACAAGCTTTAAAGTTTTTTTAGTTTTTGAAATTGAAATATTTACACCATAAGGAACGTCTATATCATTCTGTCCGTCAACACAAATTTTTGCATTTTTACTAGGGCCTTCAAAAAGTTCCATCTCTACTTTTTCATTTGAAGAAATAACAAAAGGTCTTGATGAAATACTTTGCGGTAACATAGGTATGATTGTCCAAACATCTAAACTAGGATGAATGATCGGTCCACCTGCTGAAAGAGAATAAGCAGTAGAGCCAGTTGGCGTCGCTATAATTAACCCATCCGATCTTTGTTCATACACAACTTTATCATTGACGTTTAATCTATACCTCATAAGTTGAGCGTATGCACCTGAATGAACTACAACCTCATTTAAGCCATATAAATGATTATCATTGAAGTTAGCAGAAACTAAGTTTCTCTCCTCAACTTGATAACTTCCATCAAGTATTTCTTGCATTGATATATGGAAATTTTCAACTTTTATATCAGTTAAAAATCCAACATTACCCATATTTATACCCAAAATCGGTATCTCATATTCTAAATACTGTCTTGCCGAATTTAGTAAGGTTCCATCCCCACCAAATACAACTAAAAGATCAATGTTTTCTGTAAATTCTTTATGAGAAAGATATTTTGCCTTGTCATTCTTATAGTCAGTAGATTCATCTATATACAATTTAATATTTTTATTTATGAATAAACTGAGCATAGAATCTAAAGCATTTTTATCAACACTTTTTGAAGAGTTTTCTTTTACAAAAATTCCAATTTTTTTAAACATGTGAAGAATTATACTCCTAAAGAAAAAATAGTATGAATAGATTTTATATTTTCAAAACTCGAAAAATAATTTTTTGAGAATATAATAATGGTGAAATTAACTTAAATAAATTTTAAATATGAATAATTTAGAAAAATTTAGAGAAGATACACGAGACTGGTTAGATAAAAATTGCCCGCCGTCTATGAGAAATGGAGCTGATCCTAAAATTCCAGTAGACGAGGTTTGGGGTGGAAGAAATGCAGAGTATAAAAATCCAGAATCTAAAATTTGGCTTGATAGGATGGGTGAAAAAGGATGGACGATGCCTACGGTACCAAAAGAATATGGTGGTGGTGGCTTAACTAAAGAAGAGGTTAAAATTCTAAATGAAGAAATGTTCTTCATCGGCGCTAAACAACCTCTATTGAGTTTTGGTATATGGATGCTTGCTCCTGTTTTACTAGAGTATGGATCTGAAAAGCAGAAAAAAGAGCATATTCCTAAAATTATCAAAGGTGAAATAAGATGGTGTCAGGGCTATTCTGAGCCTGGTTCGGGCTCTGATCTTGCTAGTCTATCTACTAAAGCCGAAGACATCGGAGAAAATTATTTAGTCAATGGACAAAAAGTATGGACTTCTTATGCTGACAAAGCAGACTGGATTTTTGCATTAGTTAGAACAGGTGCTAAGGAGCCTAAACATGATGGAATTAGTTTTTTACTAATTGACATGCAAACAAAAGGAGTCAGTACTAAGCCCATAACTTTAATTTCAGGCAAATCTCCTTTCTGTGAAACCTTTTTTGATAATGTTGAAGTCCCAAAAGCAAACTTAATTGGAGAATTAAATGCTGGATGGACAATTGCAAAAAAACTTTTACAACATGAAAGAAAATTTATTTCTAATTTTGGTTTAGCAGCTGGAATGGGTAGCAAAAGAGATATAGTTTCAATTGCAAAAAAACATCTTGGGGAAGAAAACGGCAAGATAAAAAATGGGTTTTACAGATCGGAAATATCATCTCATAAAATAAAAGAACATGCTTTTGGGCTTACTCTTAAAAGAGCAAATGATGAAGGCGGTAAAGCTAGTGCCACTGCTTCGATGTTTAAACTTTATGGAACTGAGCATAATAAAAAAAGGCATGAGCTTATGGTAGCTGCATCTGGTATTAATGGAGTCGCATGGGACGGTGATGAGTTTGAAGATAATGATAAAAATCTAACAAGAGCATGGCTGAGAACAAAAGGAAACTCAATTGAAGGAGGAACTTCAGAAGTTCAACTAAATGTTATCTCTAAAAGAGTATTAGGTCTTCCTTCTCAATAATTATGAAATTAGTCTTAACTGAAGAGGAACAATTTTTACAAGATACTGCAAAAAACTTTGCTGCTGAAAGGTGTCCCATCTCACATTTTAGGAATCTCAGAGATACTAATGATCCGATTTTATGGGATAAAGATATTTGGTCTGAAATGGTAAAACTTGGATGGCCAGGTATTTTAATTCCTGAGGAGTATGGAGGTTCTAATTTTGGCTTAACTGGTATGGGAGTGATTCTTCAAGAATGTGCAAAAACTTTAACTCCCTCTCCTTTATTTGCCACAGGTGTATTAGGTGCATACGCAATTAATACTTATGGAAATGATGAACAAAAAAATAATTTTTTACCAAGAATTGTAAATGGTGAAATTACTACCGCTTTGGCAATAGATGAATCTAGTCATCACAATCCAGCAGAAACAGATCTAAGTGCAAAAAAAGATAAAAATGGTTTCATAATTAATGGGAAAAAAATATTTGTTGTCGACGGCGCAAGTGCTGACCTTTTAATAGTCTTAACACGCACATCTGGAGAAAAAGGAGATCTTACTGGATTAACTCTTTTTTTAATTGATATAAGCTCGTCTGGTCTTGATATAGTAAAACTTGATATGGCTGATTCAAGAAATTATGCAAATATTTCATTTAACGATGTAAAAATTGATGCATCATATATTCTTGGTGATATTGAAGCTGGCGGTGAGATAGCTGAAGATATTTTAGATATAGGAAGAATTGCTATTGCATCGGAAATGCTAGGCAATGCAGAATCTGCATTTGAGACCACTATTGATTATTTAAAACAAAGAAAACAGTTTGGCGTGCTTATAGGATCTTTCCAAGCTCTTCAACACAGAGCTGCTGAAATGTTTTGTGAGTTGGAACTTACAAAATCATCTGTAATGGCTGCATTGAGGGCAGCTGATGAAAAATCAAATGAATTACAAAGACTATCAAGTCTAGCCAAAACAGTTGCTGGAGAAACTCTTCACTTAGTCTCAAATGAAGCAATTCAAATGCACGGAGGCATTGGCGTAACTGATGAATATGATATAGGGTTCTTTCTTAAAAGAGCTAGAGTTGCTGAACAAATATTTGGTAACAGTAAATATCATACTGAAAGATATGCTAATTTAAGTGGTTTTTAAGATTTAATAATGCAAACAATAAAGTCCTTTTTAATTGGCTTAATTACATTTATTTTAATCACTTTTGTTTTGATAATTGGATTCGGAACATTAACAATAATCAACATACCAAGAATAATAATTCCTTTTAAGTCATTCAAAATATTCTTGAGTAAGGTTTCAAATGTTATTGGAGACATCACTGTTTACTGGGTCAAAATGGCTATGATTTTAATGCATGGTAATAATATTAAGTTAATTGGTGATGAAAAAGATTTCAAAATGGATGAGTGGTATATGGCAATGTCCAATCATCAATCTTGGGCAGATATATTCGTTTTGCTTGTTTCAGCAAACTATAAAATTCCTTTATTGAAATTCTTCATGAAAAAAGAGTTATGGTGGATTCCTTTTATATTCTTAGCCAACAAAACCTTAAACATGCCCTTTGTGAATAGGCATAGCAAAGAACAAATTAAAAAAAATCCTAGCCTACGAACCAAAGACTATGAAAATACAATAAAATCTTGCAAACGTTTTTTAAGGTCGCCTTCAACTATATTTAGTTACGCCGAAGGTACAAGATTTACAAAAGATAAACATGAAAAACAACATTCACCATACAAGAACTTATTGATACCAAAGGTTGGCGGCATGGCAACTGCGTTATCAGCTATGTCAAAAGTAAATACTCTTATTGATTATTCTTTGATTTATAAAAGCAACAAAAGAAGTGCATGGGATTTTTTAACAGGGGAGATGCGTCACGTTAGGGTAGTTGTAAAAAAATATGATATTCCTGAAAGATTAAAAAATAAAAATTACTCTACTGATAAACAGTATAGAGAGGACTTTAAGATTTGGATTGAAGCTATTTGGACAGAAAAAGATAACGAGATTGAAAATCTAAAATTTTAACTCTGAGTCGCTTATAACCCATCCGTTTAAATCAACATAGACCCAATCCCCTGACTTAATATTAATACTTCCAATGCTGATTGGAGCCCCTATTTCACTCTTACCAATAGATTTATCAGTTTTCTTAGGATAAGAATTTTTTGCTAATACTCCAATCTTAATACTTTTAATCACTTCAATATCTCTTATATATCCGTTAGTAATGATTCCACTCCAATTATTATCTGCAGCTGATTTTGCTATTTGATCTCCAACCATAGAACATAATTCTGATCCAGTATGGTTTATGAATAAAACCTTACCTCCACCATCTTTTTGAACAATTTCTTTTACAACACTATTTGAATGTTCACATTTAGCAGTAAATACTTCCCCATAAAACTTATCTATTGCACCATATGAATTAAGAAATAAATCGCCTATTCTTATATCGTCATTTAAATCACAAATGTCAGGAACTGTAAAATTACTCATAATCACTTATTCTAATTCATTCTATATTTATAGTAAGTAATATAAACTATTATTACAGTTATTCAGGGAGAAATTATGAAATCACAAATATGCGATATTTTAGATATTGAGTTTCCTTTAGTGGCATTTAGTCATTGTAGAGATGTTGTAGCTGCTGTATCAAAAGCAGGTGGTATGGGTGTTTTAGGTGCTGTAGGTCTTACACCTGAAAAATTAGAAATAGAGTTAAACTGGATCGATGAAAATGTAAATGGAAAACCATATGGGGTTGATGTTTTGGTGCCAAATTCATACGTTGGAAAAGGTGAAAATTTAACTACCGAAGATTTAAGAGCTATGATTCCTGAGGAACATAGGGAATTTCGTGCAAATATTCTTGAACAGCACGATATTGATGCGGCAGATTTAAGAAATGGGTCAACATCATTAAAAGCAGAAGAAGGCTCAAATCAGGTCTTAGGTGCTGGTCTTGATGGTGCTAAAGAAGTTTTAGAAGTAGCATTTTCACATCCAATTAAACTTGTAGCAAATGCACTAGGCGTTCCTCCTAAATGGATGCTGGAAATGGGTAAACAACATAATGTTCCTGTAGCTGCACTTGTAGGAGCAAAACAACATGCTGTTAAACAAGCAGAAGCTGGTGTTGATATAATTGTTGTATCAGGAACTGAAGGTGGAGGTCACTGTGGCAGCGTCTCTACAATGGTATTGGTCCCTGAAGTAAGAAGAGCTCTTAAACCTTATGGTGATGTTCCAATACTTGCTGCAGGTGGCATATGTACTGGAGAACAAATGGCAGGTGTTATGACTATGGGTGCTGACGGAGTTTGGTGTGCGTCAGTTTTTCTACCAACTACTGAAGCAGAAACATCAGATAATATTAAAGAAAAATTGGTGGCTGCTTCATCGAGCCATACTGTTAGGTCAAAAAGTAGAACTGGAAAACATTCTAGACAACTAACATCACCATGGGTCGAAGCATGGGAAGACAAAGATGCGCCAGAACCTCTTCCAATGCCACTCCAAACAATGGTTAGTGAACCTGCTCTAAAAAAAGTAGCAGATCAGGCTGCAATTGGACATGAAGGTGCAAAACAACTCGAAACATATTGGGTTGGTCAAGGTATTGGTTTAGTAGATGAAACAATAAGCGCAGGTCAAACTGTTCAAAAATTTAAAGAAGAATTTATAGAGTCATATGAAAGAATAAATAACTTCTTTGACGAATAACAAAAGAGTAATAATTTTATATCTATGTTTTTGTGTTAAAAAAATCTTTAAAATTTATAGGACTACTATTTCTTTTAATAACTTTTTCTATTTGGCTAGATTACCTTAATCCTGTTGAAAAAATTAAAATAAAAAAAGCGCTTTATAATGAAGTTGAAATTCTAGATATTAATGGTTATTCATTCAGAGATTTAAATAAAAATAACATTTTAGATATCTATGAGGATCATAGATTGGATTCAAAAGTTCGCACTGAAGATTTACTTAACAAGATGACAATTGAGGAAAAGGTAGGTCAAATGTTCCATCCTCCATTCGTATTAAATCCAGATATATGGATGTTAATCTATGAAGTTGCTATAAGAGGTAATCAATTAACTGAATCTCAAATTTTGTTTGATAATATTACTCACTTTAATTTATATGGCAATCCAAGTCCCGAAACTCTTGCTAGAGAAATTAATAATTTTCAAAAGGTAGCATCCAGAACAAGATTGGGGATTCCTATAACAATTAGCTCAGATCCCATTCATGAAGTTCCAAAAGGTGGTGGAGTTGCATCTTTTTCAGTTGATGGATTTTCAAAATGGCCCTCACAACTTGGGTTTGCAGCTACAAATAATGCAAGTGTCGTTAAAAAATTTGCTGACGTAGCAAAAGAAGAATATCTGGCCGTAGGAATAAGGACTGCCCTTCATCCAATGTCTGATTTGGCGACCGAGCCTAGGTGGGCTAGAAACTTTGGAACCTTTGGTTCTAACGCACTAATGTCTAGCGAAATGACTGTTGCATATATGAGTGGCTTTCAAGGAGAAGAAATAAATCAAGAAAGTGTTTTGACAATGGTAAAACACTTTCCAGGTGGTGGACCGCAAAAAGATGGACTAGATGCACATCTATTTAGTGGAAAAGATCAAATTTATCCTGGCAACAATTTTGATTATCATCTAATTCCTTTTGAAGAAGCAGTAAAAAATAACCTAAGAGTAATAATGCCTTATTACGGGATTCCAGTTGATCAAACTCAAGAAAATGTTGCTATGGCGTTTAATAAAAATATTCTTTCCGACCTACTAAGAGAAGATATTGGATTTAATGGAGTGATATGCTCAGATTGGGGAATTATTACTGGCAGACATTGGGGTGTAAATGATCTCTCAATCATAGAGAGGTATGAAAAATCTATAGATGCTGGAATTGATCAATTTGGCGGAGAGACTGATACATCACATTTAATTAGGCTCGTAAATGAAAACAAAGTACTTGAAAGCAGGATAGATGATTCAGTTAGAAGGATTTTGATAAATAAATTTGATCTTGGTTTGTTTGATAATCCTTATGTAGATGAAAATAATGTTGAACAAAAAGTTAATACTTTAAGAAATATTAAAGCTGGTCTTGATGCGCAGAGGAAATCATTAGTACTGCTAGAAAATAATGGGATATTGCCTCTCAAGAAAGAAAGTAAGATTTATATTGATGGTTTGGACAAAAACATAGGAAGAAAATTTGGTAACGTTGTTAATGATCCTTCAGAGGCAGATGTAATAATAATGTATATTCACACTGTATTTAATGGGAATCAAGAATCAGGACTAAATAGGATTTTTGATAATTTTCTAAGTACGCTTTTTCCAAATGGAGATCTGGAATTTAATGAAGAAATTAAAAATAAAATAAAGAAATATTCTAAGCATAAAGAATTAATTGTTGTTGTAGATTTAAATAGACCTGCAATTTTAGAAACTATCAAAGAATCTTCTTCAGGTGTTATTGCAACATTTGGAGTTTTAGATCAAATAATCTTTGAGGGTATATATGGAAAATTTAATCCTTCCGGAAAGCTTCCATTTGAAATACCTTCATCTATGGAAGCGGTTTATAATCAAAAAGAAGATTTACCAGATGATTCTCTTAATCCAACATACGAATTTGGTTACGGAATTAGCTACTGACACTCTGTCTATCGACAAATTCTAAAACAGTAGCATTTATGCAATATCTAGGCATTCCATTTGGTCCATCATCAAAAACATGCCCCAAGTGAATATCAGAAGATACTGATCTGATTTCTGTCCTTCGCATGCCATAACTGTTATCTGGCAATTCATACACGGAGCCATCAACAGGTTTTGTAAATGAAAGCCATCCTGACCTAGAAACAAATCTATCCCTTGTATCGAATAGAGGCTCTCCACTTAATTTGTCTACGAATATTCCATCTGGAGTATTTTTAAATATTTGATATTCTTTACAAAATCTAGCATCTGTTCCTTTATTAAAAGCAACATCATAAGCCTCTGTATTGCCTAATTTAAATTTTCCAAGAAGCTGATAAAACTCCTTTGGAGCAAGATAACCCTGATGTCCATAAACCTCTTTTCCGTTTTCTATAAAAAGAATTGAAGGTGTTGCCCATGTCGGAGATTTAATTCTTAGGCCATGTAATTGATTTGATGTTCTGTAAGATAATGGAATGGTTCCTTTATATTGATTGGTAACATCTTCTTTCAACTTTTCACAATAGGGACAATAGGCTTGTGAATCCAAAATTAATATATGCTTACCAATTAAAAGATCATCGTTGTTTAGAAGATTTTTTTCTTTATCAGAAAAAACAATACCGGTAGATAAATCTGGACAATACCCATCAGGATTTTTCTTTAAATAATCTTGATGATAATCCTCTGCAAGATAAAAATTATCTAATGGCTCTATTTTAGTTTTAACTTTGCCATAACCACCAGTATAAAGAAGGTTTTGATATTCCTTTGTTATATCAAGCGCAACCTTTTTTTGATTTTCATTTAAAAATAGAATGGTTGATCTATATTGAGTTCCAATATCATTACCTTGCCTATTATTTTGTGTAGGGTCATGACATTCCCAAAACATTTTTAATAAATCACTTATGTCTATTTCACTTTTATTCCAGATAACTCTTACAACTTCTGAATGACCAGTTAAACCTGAACATACTTCGTAATAAGTTGGGTTGCTCTTATTACCACCAGCGTACCCTACGGAAGTTGTTACAACTCCTGGAAGTTTCCAAAAACATTTTTCAGCTCCCCAGAAACAACCACAACCAAATATTATTTCATCTTCTTGAAGATTAGGATCTTTTTTGATATCTGACTTTAATATTCTATGAACTGAATTATCATCGTTTGTAAGACTTGTATCTTTATTATTCATGATATTTTTTAGAAATTCAAACATAACTTAAATGTATATATCATAAGTTAAAAGTCCTACTTTTAGCTTTTAACAATGTTAGTGGCTATTTCTCTTTCCCAAAGTTTTTTATAGAGTCCTTTCACTTTTACTAAATCCTTATGATTACCTTCCTGTACTATTCTTCCTTTATCCATTACTAAAACTCTGTCACAAGTAGCAGCTACAGATAGTTGGTGACTAATCATTAAAATTGTTTTATTACTTCTTTCTCTCATTTCATCTATTATTCTTGCAGCAGTTTTATTATCGACGCTTGCTAAAGCATCATCAAGAACGACAATTGGAGAGTTAACTAGTAAAGCTCTTCCAAGTGCTGTCCTTTGCCTTTGTCCGCCACTTAGTGTAATACCTCTTTCACCTACAATTGTTTTAAACTTTTGTGGGAAATTATTAATATCATCAATCATCCCAGCCTTAGTGGCACTATCTTTTACTAATTTCTTAGAAGCTTTGGGTTCTCCAAATCGTAGGTTTTCTGAGATTGTAGAAGTAAATAAGAAAGCTTCTTGCGGAACTATTGCAATATTTTTTCTAAGATCTTCTAATTTAATAGTTTTTACATCAATTTCATCTAGGAATAATTGCCCATCTGGAATTTCTATCGTTCTTCCTAGAGACTTTGCTAATGTCGTTTTTCCACAACCTACAGGCCCAACTATTGCAATTAGTTCTCCAGGGAAAATTTTAAAACTGAGACCATTTAATGAATTAAATTTTGATCCCGGATAACTTATGGTTAAGTCTTTAGCTTCTAACAATCCTTTTAATTTTTTCCTTAAAAATTTAGTGTTTTCCCCATCTACAATACTTGGATTGTTTTGAAAAATTTCTTCTACACGATCTAAACTTACTTGACCAAGTTGAAAAGTATTCAATGTAAAACCCAATAATGCTGTAGGGAAAACAAGCCTTTCCACGTAAAGAATTAAAGCCACTAAACCACCTATTGAAATAAATCCACTCTCTAGTTGAAAAGTTCCTAATCCTAATAAAATTAATAATGATATTGAGGAAATACCTTGCAGTAATGGGAATAGGGTACTTGCTGTTCTTGCAAGTTTTATCGCTGAATTTCGATAAGCATTGTTATGAATATTAAATTCTTTCTTTTCAGCATTTTCTTGTGCGTAAATTTTGATAGCGCTTATTCCAGAAAGATCTTCTTGTATAAGATCACTTAGTTTTGATAATGATTCTTGTTGCGCTTTTCTTTGATTAACCATTTTACCGCCGAATAAGCTTACAATTCCAAGGATTAATGGAAATATCATTAAAGCGGAAATTGTTAGTGTTTTGTTAATCGAAAACATCGAGGGAATAGTTAGGGAATAAGCTAATACAATGTTGCATAAACTTAAAACCGTAAAACCTAGAAGCCTTCTTATATTTTCAACATCACTAGTAGCTCTACTAATAATGTCTCCACTCCCTTTTTTTTGAATCCATTCTGGGTCTTGAATAAGTAAATGATCGAAAAGTTTCTGACGTAGATTCACCTCTACCTTTCGACCTATACCAAAAACAATCTGTCTAGAAAAAAGTCTGATTAAACCCATACACGTAGCTAATAAAATTAACCACAATGATTTTGAAATCACAAAATCTGAAGAGAACCCATTTTGTAATTGGTCGATTATGTTTTTTACTTCTAAAGGTATTACAACACTCAATATGTTTACTGCCAAAAGAGCTAATGCTCCGAATAGAAATTCTTTTTTGTATGGTCTGAGGTATTTAGATATAACTTTAATCTTTAAATTTTTCATTTAATTTTGCCGATATGATTAAGATAATGTTTCATTTTTAAATATGTGAGCTAATTTTATAAATGATTCAGTTTTTTATTTATGAGTAACGAACAAACTCATCCTTTACATGCCACAGACAGAAATATTATAGATTCTCTTATTACAAAAGAAAAACCAGAAGATCTTGACTTTATTAATCTAGCTAGGTTAATAAATCGCTATACTGGTTTCCCCGGTGAAATAGAAATTAAAAACGATATTGATAAAATTTTAAAATTTTGGAAAATTACTAAAAATGAACTTTTTTCAAAAACAAAAATTATTTGGTCAAAAAGCTTCAGACCTTCTAACACAAATAAAGATTTAGTAGGTTCAGGTTTTGATACTTCAAATTAAATTTATCTGCATAATTTCCTTTATTAAATAAATGTCTTCAAATTTATCGAACGTTGAAATTTTAAATATTTTGTTAGAAGGGAGAGACCTTGATGACTTAACTTCAAGATCATTAATGCAAAGGTGGCTTAATGATGAAATATCAGATGTACAAACAGGAGCTTTTTTGAGCGCCTTGAGGACTAAAGGGTGTACTGGAACTGAATTGTGTTCTATGGCGGAGGAACTCTTAAATGTATGCGAATTACCAGTAGCAAGGCCAAATTTATATATGGTGGATACTTGTGGTACTGGAGGAGATGGAGCTAATACCTTTAATATTTCCACTGCAGTAGCGTTTGTAGCTGCATCTTGTGGTGTAAATATCGCCAAACACGGTAATAAAAGTGCTAGTGGTAAAGTAGGTTCTGCGGATGTTTTGTTGAATCTTGGTTTAAATTTAAATTGTTCATTAGAAAAAGTAATCTCTGCCGTCAATGAGATAGGAGTAACTTTTTTATTTGCGCCTGTTTGGCATAGATCTTTAATAAAACTTGCCCCATTAAGAAAGGCTCTTGGAATAAGGACTGTATTTAATCAACTTGGTCCATTGGTAAATCCCTTAAGACCCAACGCGCAAGTTTTAGGTGTGGCAACAGAGGATCTTTTAGAGCCAATGGGAAGTGCTCTTTTAAAAATGGGTATGGATAGAGTAATAGTAGTTCATGGATCTGGTGGCCTTGATGAAGCCTCTCTTCAAGGCGATAATAAATTAGTATTTGTTGAAAATGGTAAATTACGATTTTCAAAAATAAATATTTCAGATTTTAGTCATGAAAACATATCAAACGAAAAGCTTGTAGTCTCAGATTCTGAATCTAACGAAGAAATATTAAAGTCTGTCTTAAATGGTTCTGGGCAAAATCCTCATAAATATGTTGTTGCATTGAATACTGCATTAGTCCTCTGGACAGCTGGAATAGAGGATGATTTGCATGAAGGTTTTAATAAAGCTTTATTTTCAATTAATCAAGGAAAACCTTGGGAAAAATTTTTACTCTTAAAAACTTATTTATCCTCAGATGAATAAATTTTAAATTCATGATTAATCCTTATAAGAAAAATGCAAAATTAGTTTTAAGTAATGGAATTATATTCCCTGGATTTTCTTTTGGAGCTTCAGGTACTGCTGTAGGGGAAATAGTTTTTAATACTGGAATGACAGGATATCAGGAAGTTATTACCGATCCAAGTTACTACGGGCAAATATTAACATTCACTTATCCAGAAATTGGAAATACTGGTATTAACCTTGAAGATTCAGAATCTTGTAATACTGTTAAAGGAATAATTGTTAGAAATTATTCGTCTAACAATAGTAATTGGAGATCTTTAAAAAATTTTAATCAATGGTTATTAGAAAATAATATTATTGGTCTTTATGGAATTGATACAAGGGCTCTTGTTAAAATATTAAGATCTAATGGCTCTATGAATGGAATTCTTACTTCTGAAAATAAATCTGCAGAAAACTGCTTAGAGATTATTGCCCAAACGCCAAAAATGGAGGGGTTGAATTTATCTAAAGTAGTTTCCACAAAACAAAAATATTTATGGCAAAAGCCTACAGAAACAGATTTTGACCGTAGAACAATACATTCAAATAATTTTAATAAATTAAAGATTGTTGCAATTGATTTTGGAATAAAAAAATCGATTTTAAATAGATTAGTTTCCCATGGTTGTGAAATTATAGTTTTACCTTCCCGATCAACTTTAAATGATGTTCTAGAAAATAAGCCTGATGGTGTATTTTTCTCTAATGGTCCCGGCGATCCCTCTTCAGTTTCTGAAGGTATAAATTTAGCAAAATCTCTTATCGAACATGGTGAAATACCTATGTTCGGAATTTGTCTTGGCCATCAAATATTTGGATTAGCTTTAGGAGCTTCAACTTTTAAACTTCCTTTTGGACATCGAGGTTTAAACCATCCTTGTGGTGAGAATAATCTGATTGAAATAACAAGTCAGAACCATGGTTTTGCTATTGACCCTAATTCTCTCCCAAAAGATTTAGCCAAAATAACTCATTATAACCTTAATGATAGTACAGTTGCCGGATTGGAAGTTATTAACAAGCCAATATTTAGCGTGCAATATCATCCAGAGGCAGGACCTGGTCCACATGATTCAGATTATTTGTTTAAAAAATTTGTTTCCCTAATGTTAGAAAGATGTTGACATATCGTTTTATTTTGATTTGATAATTACATTTGATACATTAATTTTTTGGAGGAACTAGATCATAGAAGATTTCCAGAAGCTAACTGTTTCTTTAAGAGGAAACCTTGAGGTTAAAACAAATATTATTGTTTTTACTTTTAAAGGGCAACTTGATGCATTCTCAGAAAAACAATTTAAAACTTTTGTTTCTAATAATTTAGGTAATGAGCTACCATTTGTTATTGATCTTACTAAAATTGATTTTGTAGATTCTTCTGGTCTTGGTGCCCTTGTTCAGACTGCTAAAGAAAGTAAAAAGTTAAAGTTAGGGTTTTCAATTGTTGGGAATTCGAGAGTTGCTCAAACTATTAAACTTGTACGTTTAGGGGATTTTCTTAATTTAAAGTCGAGTCTTGAAGATGCATTAACTTATTTGAAAAATTGAATTATTGGATTCAAAATTTGGTTCCATATGGGTCTCCTGAAGAAATCGGTGTTATTCAACTTGCTTGGCTTGGTGATTCGGTATGGGAACTTCACCAAAGACTGAGACATGTCCATTTCCCATTGAAATCAAAAGAACTCCACTTATCTGTAGTAAACGAAGTAAAAGCAAAATCGCAATCTAAATCTTTAAGTCAAATTGAACATTTATTAAACGAAAATGAAATGAATTTAATTAGACGTGCTAGAAACAAAATAAAGAGATTTCCAAAGTCTTCGGATCCCATAATATATTCAAGAGCAACTGGTTTTGAAACACTAATTGGTTGGCTATTTCTGAAGGATCCTCAAAGATTATCAAAACTTTTTGAATATCTCGAAATTAAAATGAATTGAATTAATGAAAAACTCCTCAAAAAAAAATTTATTTGAAAAAAATAATAAATACAAAAATAGCTCAGATTCTAAAAGCAACTCTAAAAATATAAATTCTTCAAAAAACAATAATAGATTTTCCCTAAAATCTTCCAAAAACAAAGGAGTTAACAATTTTAATTCATTAAATAAAAATAATTTTTCAACTTTAAAAACAAGTAAGCCAACATATAAATCTAATTTAGAAGCTTTGAATAAAAGTCAAGATATTTATCAAGAGCATTCAAATAAAAAAAATTTTGATGATTGGATATGGGGAAAACACTCAGTATTTGAGGCGCTTATTAGCGAACGACCTATTAATAGGATTTGGTGTACAACTGAAATTTTTTCTTCTGAGAAATTCTATATCTTACTAAAGAACCTTAAATCAAAAGGCGTCCTCGTTGAAGAAGTTTCTTGGAGTAGGCTTTCTCAATTGACATTTAACGCTTCACATCAAGGTGTGGTGTTGCAGCTGGCAAGCTCTAAAACAATATCTCTAGAAAAATTAATCGATTTTTCTAAAAAAAGTTCAGCATATCCCATTATTCTGGCTTTAGATGGAATAACTGATCCACATAATGTTGGTGCAATTATAAGATCAGCAGAAGCATTTGACTGTAAAGGTATTATCATTCCTCAAAGAAGATCTGCTGGCTTAACAGGAACAGTTGCCAAGGTTGCCGCTGGAGCATTGGAACATTTGCCAGTTAGTAGGGTTGTTAATTTAAATAGGGCACTCGAAGAGATGAAGAAACATGGTTTTCTTGTTATGGGGTTATCTGGAGATGGTAAATTATCGATATCAAAGTTTCATGAAAAAACCCCCTTGGTTGTAATAGTTGGGGCTGAAGATAAAGGCATATCTTTACTCACACAAAAAAAATGCGATTTTCTTGTAAAGATCCCTCTTAAAGGTAAAACATCAAGTTTAAATGCATCAGTTGCAGCTGCTATATCACTATTTCATTTGACAAGTAATTGAGTATATTCGTTCAAAAGACTTTATTTAATCTTTTCTAGAATATTGTTATTTCAATATATTTATATAATAAATAAATATTTATTGAATTTTTACTACAAAATTGTATAGAATTTAACAAGAATTGATGGTCTTTAGGCCAATTAAATTGATTAGAAATTTTGGAAACAAACTCGGGTTAGCTTGGTGGGCTAAAATCGAAACGCTAAATCCTAATGCCACATACTGGTACGGTCCATTTCTTAGTAAACGTAATTTAGAAGATAATATATTTTCTTTTATTAAAGATCTTTCTGATGAAGGTTCTACAGACATTAAACACAGTTTAGTTCGTTGCAAAAAAGAAGAGCCATTAACTGTTTGATAATTATTAATACTAGTAACCAACTTAAGAAATGAATTTTAATTCTTTAAGAAAAGAAATTAATAGTAGAAATTCTTCTGTTAAAGAATTAATAAATGAATTTTTTTTAAAAATTGACTCCAAAGACCCTGAAATTAATTCATACATATGTCTCACAAAAGATAATGCAATCGCTCAAGCAGAAAATATAGACAAATTAATACAAAATAAAGAAACACTTCCTCCTCTAGCGGGATTGCCCATAGCAATTAAAGACAATATTTGTACCAAGGGAGTTACGACCACTTGTGCAAGTAAAATGCTCAAAAACTTTATTGCACCCTATGAATCTACTGCCTCAAATAAATTATGGTCTTCAGGTGGTATTTGTTTAGGAAAAACAAATTTGGATGAATTTGCAATGGGAAGTTCAACTGAAACCTCTGTATTTGGAGTTACATCAAATCCTTGGGATAAAAGTAGAGTTCCTGGTGGAAGTTCAGGTGGCAGTGCTGCCTCAGTTGCTGCAGGATTGTGTGCAGCTGCCATAGGTTCTGATACTGGTGGTTCAATAAGACAACCAGCTTCTTTTTGTGGTGTCGTAGGACTTAAACCTACCTATGGAAGGGTAAGTAGATGGGGACTGATAGCATTTGCTAGCTCTCTTGATCAAATAGGCCCAATAACAAATACTGTTTCAGATGCTGCTGAAATTCTTTATTCAATATCTGGTAAAGACCCCTTGGATTCAACATGTCTTGATAAACCGGTACCAAATTATTTGAGTGATTTAAATAAATCTATAAAGAATTTAAAAATTGGGATCATTAGAGAATGTCTTGAACATCCAGGCCTTAATCCAGAAGTCAAAGAATCTGTTCTTTCTGCAGTGCAAAGATTTAAAAATCTAGGAGCAGAAATTATCGAAGTTGAATGCCCTAGGTTTAACGATGGAATTGCCACTTACTATGTAATCGCTCCATCTGAAGCATCTGCAAATTTAGCTAGATATGATGGAGTTAAATATGGTTACAGATCTAATGAAGCTTCTAATCTTTTAGAAATGACTTCTAAAAGTAGAGCCGAAGGATTTGGCGATGAGGTACAAAGAAGAATTTTGATAGGAACTTATGCACTGTCAGCAGGATATAGTGATGCGTACTATAAAAAAGCACAAAAAGTAAGAACACTAATAAGAAAAGATTTTGATAATTCTTTTAAGAAAGTAGATATTTTATTGACTCCGACTTGCCCAACTACCGCTTTTTTGAAAGGAGATTTTGTTAATGATCCGCTATCTATGTATTTGTCTGATCTGTTAACTGTTCCTGCTAATTTAGCAGGACTCCCAGCTATAAGTATCCCTTGTGGTTTTGATACTAAAGGATTACCCATAGGACTTCAACTAATAGGAAACGTATTAGAAGAGAATAAAATATTGAATGCTGCAAATATTTTCGAACTTGATGCTCAAGTAATTAAAAATAGACCTTAATTTTAAATTTGAATTAATAATTAATTTGTAATCACAAAGTATAGATCTTTTAAAAATTTTCTCTATCTTGTATATATAAATCAATTGGGTATGGGTTTCGTTTCGCTTCATAATCATAGTGACTACAGTCTGCTTGATGGAGCAAGTCAAATTTCTAAAATTGTTGATAGAGCTTGTGATCTTGGAATGGATTCTATTGCTCTGACTGATCATGGAGTTATGTATGGAGTTCTTGATTTGGTCAAGAAGTGTAAAGAGAAAGGAATAAAACCAATTATTGGTAATGAAATGTATGTCATTAATGGTTCTATTGAT
>ENA-OSEY01000827-OSEY01000827.1-marine-metagenome-genome-assembly--contig:-NODE-827-length-21780-cov-11.754873_pt1 | contig 21780 bp, 21 predicted proteins | sample MGYA00248465_ERZ534230 | MGnify/ENA primary metagenome ERZ534230 (study PRJEB26409, sample SAMN06344110) | marine metagenome | isolation source: Sea water from surface | place: Atlantic Ocean:Southern...
CTATTCTCAATTAATGAAAATAAAAAAGCATGTGAATTTTTAGAAGAACTTAACACAAATTTTAAAGATAATTATTTGACGAAGTTTTCTATTTATTGTCTCATTTATTTAAAAAAAAATGAGCAAGCCTCTCTTAGATATGATCTAGAGAAAGAACTAGGTTATAAAGATCCTTTTTTTGAAAAAAAATTTCAATATTTACAAGGCTATGTTTCCGACTCCCCAGACACTTCAGAAACAGATCTATTAAACTTACATTTATCGTATCTAACAAACAAAGAATATAAATATGTACCAAATGATAAAACATCTAAAATATATTGGAGATATCTGTCGTCTAATAATTTATTGGAAAGTTTAAATAATATTGATACTGAGGATGAGAAACAAATCAGTCTTCTTGAAAAAGCTACTCATCAAGGAAATTATGAAGAAATAGATTTACTAAATTTATATAAAAGATTTCAGTTTTCAGTAGATCAATTATTAAATATTGATGATGAAATACAAAAAATTTCAAAAATACAATCAAGAGCTTTGTTGTATCAAGGCATACTTTTAAACAAAGATCCTAACATTGCAGTTAAGTTATCAAGGGCTCTAAAAGAAAGTTTCGAAAATGACAATATTTCCAATGCATTTGACGATGAACTAAAAAAAATATTAAAAAAATATGACTTAAAAGACTTATCCTCTGATCTTACTGAATTCTATTCTAAAAGCTTAGAACAAGACAAACTAGATAGAGATATCAAATATGATAATAAAATTTTACACCAATCCAAGTTAGTAAAATATTTTGGTAAGGAAAATGTTCCAATCAAAAAAATCGAAAAAGACTTAAATAACTATCTAAAAAAAGTAAAAAAAAGTAAAACAAATTATTTAATTACTAAAGATATTATATTGATTGAAGCAATGGTTTCGGATGGTATTGAAATTAAGGATGAGTATAAAGATTTATTCAACTCCAAGGAAAATACTATCCCAACTGATATCCAAATTTTGATAAATGATAGAGAAATTGGAATGGCAGTTTTAAGATTAATTGAGATTATTGGCCAAGATAAGATTGAGGATTTAGGATCTGAAACTCTTTATTTCTTGATCAATGCTCTTAATCAAATGAATATTGACCCGATCAGAAATGAGATATTGTACAGTGTTTTGCCTTTAAGGGCTTAAGTTTTTCTTAATTTTGTATTAAAACCTTTTAATGGCAGTAAAAAAAATTTTAATAGAACCAAATAAAATCTTAAGACAAGTTTCACAACCTGTAAATGAAGTAAATAAAGAAATACAAAAACTTTTAGATGACATGTTAGAAACAATGTATTCTGCAAACGGAATAGGTCTTGCAGCTATCCAAATCGGTATACCAAAAAATTTAATAGTAATCGATTTACTAACTAAAGAAAAAAAAAAGGATCCTATGTATTTTATCAATCCTAAAATTATAAAAAAAAGTGAAAAATTATCTAAATATGAAGAAGGATGTCTGTCAATCCCTAATTTATTTGCTGAGGTAAAGAGACCTAGTGAGTGCGAAGTTCAATATTTAGATTACAAAGGAGAAAAAAAAATTTTAAAAGCGACTGGTTTATTAGCAACATGTATTCAACATGAAATAGATCACTTAAAAGGAATACTATTTATTGACTATTTGTCTAAACTGAAGAGAGACATAATATTAAAAAAATTATCAAAACAAAAAATTGAGCAAAAAAGATTGGTTATCTAAACAATTATGAAAAAAATTGTTTTCATGGGAACCCCTTTATTTGCAGTTCCAATTTTAAAATCAATTTTTAGCAAAGGTTACAATATACCTTTAGTTTATACCCAGCCTCCAAGCAAAAGTAACAGAGGTCATAAAGTAAGCAAATCTCCAATTCATAAATTTTGTGAAGAAAATGATTTAAAAGTTAGAACACCAGAAAATTTTAACAACCTAGATGATGAAAAAAATATTTTAGAAAAATTAGAGGCAGATATAGCAATAGTAGTAGCATATGGACAAATATTGCCAAAAGCTATTTTAGATGTTTGTAAGAAGGGATTTATAAATATTCATGCATCCTTACTACCTAAATTAAGAGGTGCTGCACCAATTCAACGTTCAATTATGAATCTAGATAATGAAACTGGCATAAGTATCATGCAAATTAACGAGAAATTGGATCAAGGAAAAGTTTACAGTCAGTATAAAATCAACATAAATAAAGATGATAATGCTGAGGATTTATCATTTAGGCTATCTAACCTTGCTGCTGAAAAAATTGTTGATGATATTGAGAGTATTTTTGCGAACAAAAAAAATTTTTTTGAACAAGATCATTCTAAAGCAACATACGCAAATAAAATTAACAAAGAGGAAGGAAGAATAGATTGGAATGATAAAGCTGAAAATATCATTGGTAAAATTAATGGTTTATATCCTGTCCCAGGAGCGTGGTTTTACTTTGATGGTGCTAGATATAAAATATTAAAAGCAAGCGTTTCAAAAAATAGTGCTACTCCTGGCAAAGTAATAAATGATAATATTGAAGTATCTTGTGGGACAAATTCTATCAAAATTTTAGAAATTCAAAGAGAGGGTAAAAAAATTCAAAATATCAAAGATTTCATTTTAGGCACAAAAATAAAAAAAGGTGTTAATTTAATCAATGCATAGATACCAAATATTAATGGAATATGTAGGAACAAATTTTTATGGATGGCAGTACCAAAAAAAACAAATTACAATTCAAGGCACTGTTGAAAAAATTTTAAAAAAAATTCTTAAAGAAAAAGTAAAATTATATGGATCAGGTAGAACAGACTCAAAGGTCCACGCTATCGAACAATCGGCTCACTTTGATGTTAAAAATAAAATTAATAATATTAAAAAGTTTTTCAACACTTTAAATTTTTTTTTAAATGGAAAGTTTATAACTGTTGTTAAAATTAAAAAAAGACCTTTGACATTTCACGCAAGATATTCAGCAAAAAAAAGAATTTATAAATATTTAATACATAATCGTGAAAGTTTACCTTCAATAAATAGAGATAGAGGGTGGTACGTTAGAAAAAAATTAGATTATAAACTGATAAAAAAAGCATCACACTTTTTAAAAGGAACACACGATCTATCTGTTTTTAGAGCCTCAAACTGTTCAGCATCCAGCCCTATAAGAACTATCGACTCTTTAATAATAAAAAAGAATAATGATATTATTGAAATAAAGATAAAATCTAGATCTTTTTTAAAACAACAAGTGAGATCAATCGTTGGGTGCCTAAAATATGTTGGTGAAAAAAAGTGGACAATTAATAAATTTAAAAAGGTTCTTAAATCTAAAAATAGAAATTTATGTGCACCTCCAGCACCAGGTACTGGGCTTTACTTAGAGAAAGTTATTTACTGACTTTATTTACTCTGAATTTTTTATTAATCCTCCATCTAGAGCCTTCACGAACAATATAACCGCAGCATTTCTTAGAGCCGCATTTACAAGGAAATTGCTTATAATCTTGGTCAAAACCAAAACCATAATCATAACTTAATTCTTCTCCTTTTTTTATAAATCTTATTGATGTAACCCAGATTTCTAAACCTTTGCCTTCAACTTCACAATTTGGGTCACATGAATGATTAATTAATCGAGCAGTATTCCATTTAAAATCACCGTCTAAATCGTATCTGTTATTTAAATTAAATAAATATATATCTTTATCATTATCAAATTTATCATTGTTCTCTGTTTGCTTTTTAGTGATTAATTTTCCAATATATTGAATTATTCTAGTTCCTGGAGCTATATCTTTTTTTGCATACAAACCTTTTTTGTCTATTTTTGAGTCTTTGATTCTGTAAAGTTTATTCATTAATTTTATTAGCAATTTTTAAAATAAAAGCGTAATCAAATGCGATATCTTCAATTGCCCCATCTCTTCCAGACTTACCACCGTGGCCAGCTTCCATTTCAGTTTTAAGTAATAGTAAATTATTATCAGTCTTATATTCTCTGAGTTTAGCTGTAAATTTTAAGGGTTCATCAAACAATACTCTATTATCACTTAAACTCGTTGTTATTAAAATATTAGGGTAATCAGTTTTTTTAATATTATTATATGGCGCGTAAGAATATATGTAATCAAAATGTTTTTTATTATCTTTTGCATTGCCAAATTCGTCAAATTCTCCAATTGTTAAAGGTAGTGAATGATCCAGATTAGTCGTAAGACTGTCTACAAAAGGCACAGCCATAATTACACCTAAAAATAAATCTGGTTCTTCATTTACAACAACACCCATTAACAATCCACCTGCAGACCCACCCATTCCAATAATTTTTTTTTTACTTGTATATTTTTTTTCAATCAAGAATTTTGCACAAGCAATATAATCTTTAAAAGTGTTTTTTTTATTTAATAGTTTGCCCTCTTTCCACCATTTCATTCCTCTTTCCATACCTCCTCGGATATGAGCGGTAGCCCAGATAATATTTCTTTTTATTAAACTTAGTCTTGTTGAAGAAAAGGTTGGCGACATTGAGTGACCATATGATCCATATCCATAAAGCAACAACTCGGCAGAACCATCAATAGGAGTATTTTTGTGCCTGGTTATTGTAATTGGCACAACCCTACCGTCATGTGAAGGGCATTCCAATCTCTCAACTATATAATCATTTGGTTCATGTCCAGATGGTATTATCTGTTCTTTAACTAATTTTTTTTCCTTTGTTTTTATATTGTAAAGATAAGTTCTATTCTGAGTTTTAGGGGTAGAGTAGGAAATATAAATTTCATCTGTATCTCGATCTTTTTGTCTTAAAGAAACACTTGGATCATAAACTTTTTCATCAGTAAATATTAGCTCCTCTTCTTCATTTGTTATTATATTTCTTATGAAAACTTTATCCAAAGCATTAGTTAATTCTGTTCTTATAATCCAGTTATTTAAAAATACTAAACTTCCTATCAAAGTCTCATCTTTGGCACTTATAAAATCTTCCCACTGATTTGAATTTATATTTTTTGATACTAAAATCTTAAAGTCTTCTGCATCTTTATTAGTATGCATGTAAAAATTATTATTCCATGAATTTATAGAATAAATTATACCTTTCTCGCGTTCTTTAATCAGTTTAGGCTCAGGTATTTTCTCATCAACATGAAAATAATATTTTTCAGTTGTATTATGATCTGAACTGGTAATTAAATAGTATTTTTCATCTGATGTAAGACCAATACCAACAGTAAAAGCTTTAGTTTTTTCTTCAAAAATTAAAATATCATCTTTGACAGCTTTTCCAATTTCGTGTCTAAATATTTTTCTAGGCCTATGATTTTCATCTAGTTTTGAGTAAAAAATAAATTTGTCATCAAGACTAAACATTATTGACCCTGAAGTATCCTTAATTTCTTCTGTAACAAAGGTATTAGTTTTGATATCTCTTACATAAATTGTAAAGTACTCAGAGCCTTTAACATCCAATGAGTATGCTAAATATTTGTCGTTATAACTAACCTCTAAATCACCTACTCCAAAATAATTTGTATTTAGTTTTTTTTTCTCTAAATCACCATTCCAAATTTCTTCAATATTTTCAGTACCAATTTTTTTTCTAAGTTTTATAGAATAGTTCCCTTTTTCAGTGGTTTTAGTCCAATATTCATATGCTTTATCTTTGTACTTTAAAGATTCATCCTCTAATTTTATTCTGCCTTTTATTTCTTTAAATAATGTTTTCTGGATTTCAGAGGTGTCCTTCAATTGAAAGTCAGTATATTTATTCTCTTCATTTAAATAATCTCTGACTTCAGGGAGAAGTTTGCTTCCATCTTTAAGGACTTCAAGAATATTTTTTTGGTGGACCCAACTGTAATTATCTTCCCAACTAGTATTGTGGCAAGATTTAACCTCCAGTTTTTTTCTTAATTGTGGTATTTTCATTTGGATCTAATACATGAATTTTTTTTTAATATCAGTAGTTATTTTTGTCATCCTGTATTTGTTATTAAATTGGTTTACCAAAACTTCGAGTAAAAAAATATCTAATTTAATTAGAAAGCTTATTATTTTTGGCTCTATAGGACTTGCTTTATTAATGATCTTTGCTGGAAGATTTATTTTTTCTTTACCTTTTTTGTTAATGATTTTACCTATTATAAAAACAAAAGCAGGACTTTCATTAATACAACTCTTTAGAATTTGGGGATTATTAAGAGTTCTAAAAAATTCAGGTCGATTTAATTTTAATACATTTCAACAATCCAGTGCAAAAAGTATTCCATTAGATGAAGCATATAGAATTTTAAATTTAGACCCTAAAAAAAAATATACAAAGGATGATGTCCAAAAATCATATAAAAAAATAATGAAAAAAATACATCCAGATATAAGTCCAGAATTAAATAGGCTTGCGTCCATAGTAAATGAAGCAAAAGATACTGTTTTGAAAAATTTATCCTAATAATTTTTTAAAATTATTATAAATTTCTTCAGGATTAATTTTATCTTTCCCCAAAGTATCATGAGTTACGTTCGTTTCTCCCTCTGGAAGAATTGGATACATATTTTTATTATAACTTCCATATATTAAAGGTGTGTCTACCATCAACACAATCGTCTTTATACCAAGTCCAGCAGATAAATGACTAAAACTTGAGTCATTACAAATTGCTATTTGACAATTAGGAATAATTGGCAAAATTTCTTTAATGGTAAAATTATTTAGTGGTGTACAATATTCTTTGTACTCACTTTCAATGATTTCATCCATAATTTTTAACTCGTCAATGTTATTACCTGTCATTAAAAAAAATCTACAATTAGATCTTTTTAGCACCTTGCTCATAAAACTTTTAAATATTGAAGCTGGCACCCTCTTAGTTTTACCTGAACCACCTATACCAAGTATTATATTAGTAATACTTTGATCAATAGAATGATCCTTTTTGGCTTTTAGAATATCTTGTTCTTTTAAAAATAACCTTGGTGTACTTTCAATATCCTCTCCGATTGATTTGAGAGTAAATTCTTTTGCTGCTTCTATAATTTGTTGATTTTTTTTTTTAAATAAAGGGTAGTGAAAGACTTCTTTTATACCTGAAAATTTAGAAATTAGGAAATATCTTAAGGATGAATTAAATATGAAAACTTTATCAAATTTTTTTAATTTTAATTCATTTACTAATTTAAAAAATCCCTTCACACCAGAGTGTTTCTTATTATCTTCTCTTTCAAGATACATAATTTCTTCAACAATTTCTTTATTATTAAAATACATTTCTACTTTAGTATTTTTTTTTGCTAAAATAGTTACAGGTGTTTTGAATTTTTTGGAAATAGCCTCAATAAATGGAAGAAACATTATCATGTCTCCTATTCCCATTCTGTTTTGTAAAATTAATATTTTCATTAACTAACTAATATCTTTACTAAATTTTTCTTTAGAGATAAGCTTATTTTATGGTTGAAATTAAAGGCATTTATGCGGCATCAGTTTCAGTACTTAATGATGATATGTCGTTAAATATTAAAAAAACTGCAAATCATTGTGAAAAAATTATTAAAGATGGTTGTCATGGTGTAGTCATATTTGGAAGTACGGGCCAAGCACAACTAATTTCTCTAGCTGAAAAAATTCAAATGGTCACATATTTAAGCAAAAACAAAAATAAAGATAACTTTATCATAGGTTGTGGATTAAATTCCTTGTTGGATACAATAAACCTCATGAAGGTTTCAGTCAACTTAGGCTTCAAGAAATTTTTAGTAATGCCTCCTGCATATTACAAGTATGGAGACAAAGAAGTTATTAATTACTACACAAAGTTAGTTAATTCAGTACCTGAGTCAAAAATAATACTATATAATTTTGAAAAATTATGTGGATACAAATTTTCTACAAAATGTGTGGAAGAATTAGCTAAAATTTTTCCAAAAAATATTATTGGGGTTAAAGATAGTTCATATAATTTATATCAAGATCTTAAAATTAAAGATTTTTCAATTCTTCCAGGATCAGAGCTAAAATTATTATCTGGTTTAGAAATTGGATGTTCTGGAATTATAACAGCAACTTGTAATGTGACCGCAGAATTATCTAGAAAAGTTTATGACGATTTTTTTAATAATGTTACACAGACCGCAAACAATAAATTGTGTGAGGTTAGAAAAACGTTTGATCAATTTAATTTAATTTCTGGTTTACATTCCTTTTTGAAGGAAAAAGATAGCGATTACGCTAATATTTTACCCACTTTGTCATTGTTAGATCCTAAGGACGAAAAGATACTATTTAACAAGCTTAGAGCATTAGATTTTCCAGTGAAAAAAAATGTTGCGGCCTAAGTATCTTTCAGGTTGTGAAAGTAAATAATCGATTAATTATAAGCTGTTATTTTAAATATAATTAACTGAATAAAAAAATTTTCAATTACAAGTTACTATATTTATTAGTTATTTGCTGATAAATCAACATATCTAACCAATGAAAAAAAAAAAGAAAAAAAAAGTTAAAAAAATAAAAAAGAAAAAATTAAAAAAGAGAACCGTCAAAAGAAAAGTATTAAAGAAAAAAAGAAAAAGAAAAGCCCCAAGTAGAAAAAAAAATGTAAGTAAAAAAATTACAAAAAAAAACCACTTTCTTGTAAATTTATTGAGGCTTCAAGAAAATATAAAAATAAATATAAAAAATAATTTCAAGATTAATCTAGAAGAAAAAATAAAAAGTTTCTTTGATTTTATTGATAATAAAATCGATCAATATAAATCATTGATAAAAGAAGAAAAGCAGAGATTAAAAATAGAGGCATATGAAAAAGAGCAAAAAATCAAACAACAAGAAAAACAAGAGGAACTAGAAACTGCAGATTTACAATTAAAGCTTCAACAAAAGCAATTAAAAGAAGAAATTTTGCTTGAAAAGCAAAGAGCTAAAGATTTAAAAAATTTCCTTAGAAAAGAACAAGCAATTCTTAGACAAGAACAATCGGAAAGACAAAGAAAATTTTTAGAGGAAATAAAGTTACAAAAACAGATTGAGAAATTTAGAGTTAGAGAAATAAAAGAATTAGAGAAACTAGAAAAAATTTCACTTAAAGAGCAAAGAGAAGATTATGCTGGTTTGCAAGACAGGATCGATAAACTTAAAGAAAAATATAGATTAATTAGAGACCAGAAAATTAGAGAGAGGGTAGAGGCGTTAGGTATAAAAACTTCTGATAAAGATGATAGAGATGCACTTTTAAAGAAAGAGCATGATTACATAGTCTCCAGACAAAAAATTGAAAATTCTTTAGAAAGTTTTTACAGGAGCGCTAGCAGTTTAGTTTTTCAATTAAATAAAAGACATCTAACAAGAGAAATGTCTATTTTTAGATGCATAGATAGAAGATTTGAAACAGGTGAAATTTTTATTAAAAAAGATGACTCGAAAGATGAGGAATGGTTAATCTTAATATACATTAAAGATAATTCCCTAAGTGGTGATATAGTTATAGAGGATAAAAGCAATCCAGAGAAAAATCATTCTCACGAATTTAAGTCCACAGATATATTTACCGCATCAGACTTAATGGTAGACTCATTAACCCAGTTGATTTCTAGAGAGAGAAGCAAGACAAACTAAATAATTATTTTGAATAAATAACTTGTTTTAATTTATATTCCCATAAACCATACTTTGAGTATGTCATTTTTAAAATATGACTAGTATTTATATCTAACCACACATCATATCTGCGTTCTTCGCTATCTTCTTTATTAAGTCTTTTTGATAGAATAACAAAATGCCTGGCTTCATAAACTTTACCATACAAATTTATTTTTTCCTTTTTTATAAAATTTATAGTTTGCTTGTTTATACTCCCTGAAATTGGGCTTATGTTTTTTTCAGTTTGGATTATTTTATGATTCCACCAACTACCGATTACTATATCTAAATCAACCTTACCAGTGTAAGAGGATCCCTTGATAAAATAACTCTCTTTACTTTCATCTAAATATAAATCAACAAATTTTTTTTTTTTATTTTGAATAGTATCTGATTTAAAACTAACAAGTTTGTTGTTTTTATAAACTTCTTTGCTAGCTCCTTTAATTGAAAAAGCGTTCAATCCTAATATAGAAACATTAAATTCTGTCTTATTTTCTATTACTAAATTTTCTTTATTCTTATTAAAAGTATAATTATTAAAACCAATTTTTTTCCCATCTTTAAAAATTTCCATCAAAAATTTCTCAACTTTTTCATAGTGTTCCACATGCGCAAAAGATTTGAGGGGGAAAAATATTATTATTATGGTAAGAAGTAATATTTTAGTAATTATTTTCATTTTAAGATTAAAAATACATTCTAATAATTAATTATGTTTTTAACTATAAAAAAAATTCCAAAAAAATCATGGAGTTCTAAAAACCCATTCAACTTAAGACCAAAATTGATAACTATTTTTTTCTTAGTTTTTGGATTAACGTTATTTGGTGCAGGCGAGGGTTTGCTTATAGTTTCGTTTACAGGTGCATCTCCATGGAGTGTATTAGCTCAAGGAATATCTCTTAATACAGATATATCTGTAGGTATAGTTACTTTCATGGTGAGTGTATCTGTTTTATCTTTATGGATTTTTCTCAAACAAAAACCAGGTCTTGGTACATTATTTAATATTTTAATAATAGCTACCATGATTGATGTTTGTATAATTTTTGTTCCTACTCCAGAAATATATTTTAATAAACTTTTATTAGCCATAGCATCAGTTTTATTAGTAGGATTGGGCACTGGTTTTTATTTAATTGCTAACTTAGGACCTGGACCAAGAGACGGTCTTATGACAGGCTTACAAAGAAAAACAAATTTTCCAATAGCATCTGTAAGAGCGTTTTTAGAAATTTCGGTTGTATCAATAGGGTGGTATTTAGGAGGCACTGTAGGAATCGGCACATTACTTTTTGCTTTTGGCATAGGTCCCGCTGTAGCTTTAGGATTATATTTAGTAGGAAAATTCTTTAATTGATTTTTTCGTTTAAAATATTTAAATAGTAGTATGTCCCTTAAGAGATTCATGATTGATTCTGCAAACATACTATTTGATGATAGTAAAAATGATTTAAGAGCACTACCAAAAACAGTTAGATTACAAATTTTGTTAGTTTTAAGTTTTATTTGGTCGGTAGTATTTAGCTTATATATATTTTCATATACAACTTTTATATTTGGATGGGCTGGAGTTTTTTTAGCTCATGCTGGTATAATTTTTGCTGTTTATTATACTTTTAAACAATTTCATAACGCTGAAGCACAATCGGTTAGTGTTTTTAAGACTAAAAATTTTAATCCGTTTAAAATCATGTCTTTAATATTTATTTTAATGTTTATATTCATATTTTCCAAGGGTATCGAAGTTTTAACTAGAACAAACTCATACGAAATAAAGTATGATGGACCTGATAAATCAGCTTTTGAAAAATGGTTACCGTTCACTCAAAAGGATAAAAATAAATAGCTTCTTATTTTTTAGAGAATCAATTAAATTAAAACTGTGAAAGATTTAGTAAAAAATATTCAGCTAATTTTACTAGCAGTTATACTTATATGTACAGTTCTTGCGGTCTTGTTAGAAATACGAAACATGTTTATCAATCAAACTGTTACATTAGCAGATTTATTACTTATGTTTTTATATCTAGAAGTTTTAGCAATGGTACGTGTTTTTTGGGACGAGCAATCAATTAGTATTACTTTACCCCTTTTAATTGCAATAACAGCTTTATCAAGATTTATAATTCTACAGGGAAAAGAGATGGACGCTTCACAACTATTATACGAGTCTTTAGCAATTGTATTTATAGCTATTGCAATAGTTGTATTAAGACTAAGACACAGCGATAAACTTGGATTATCAAAAAAAAGAAAATAATTGAATACAACCTAGCTATTTAATAAAGTTGTATCATGTGGTTAATCAGAAAAAGACTACATAAATTTGTAAGAACAACTTTTAGACCCCCATGACAGGAAAAATTTAATAAAAAAAAAGGGCAGAAAAATCTGCCCTTTAAATTTTTTTAAAATGAAATTTCGGAAATTACATTCCCATTCCACCCATTCCACCCATGCCGCCCATGCCGCCCATTCCACCAGCTGGCATTCCACCTGCTGAGTCTTTTTCTTCTGGTTTGTCAGCGATCATGGCTTCAGTTGTTACTAATAGACCAGAAATAGAAGCAGCATCTTGCAAAGCTGTTCTAACAACTTTAACTGGGTCAATGATACCTTCTTTGAACATATCAACATATTGTTCTGACTGCGCATCATAACCAGTTGAAGGTTTATTTGACTCTAATAATTTTCCAACAACGACAGATCCATCAACACCTGCATTTTTTGTTATTTGTCTTATTGGTGCTTGAAGTGCACTTTTTACAATTTCAACACCAGCTTTTTGATCGTCACCTTTAACTTTAACTTTATCAAGGTCCTGTGAAGCGTATAATAAAGCACAACCACCACCAACAACAATTCCCTCTTCAACAGCTGCTCTCGTTGCGTTTAATGCATCCTCAACTCTGTCTTTTCTCTCTTTTACTTCAACTTCTGTTGCACCACCAACTTTTATTACGGCAACACCACCAGCAAGTTTTGCTAGTCTCTCTTGAAGTTTTTCTCTATCGTAATCTGAAGTAGTCTCATCAACTTGTTGTTTTATCTGATTACATCTTGCTTCAATGTCAGCTTTTTTTCCAGATCCGCTGACAATTGTACTATTCTCTTTGTCAACTTTTACTCTTTTAGCAGATCCTAAGTCAGTAAGTTTTACGTTTTCAAGCTTTATTCCTAAGTCCTCAGAAATAACTTGTCCACCAGTTAATATAGCTATGTCATCTAACATTGCTTTTCTTCTGTCACCAAAACCTGGGGCCTTAACAGCAACTACTTTCAAACCACCTCTTAATTTGTTAACTACTAAAGTAGCAAGCGCTTCACCTTCAACATCTTCCGATATAATCATTAATGGCCTTCCAGCTTGAACAACTGCTTCTAAAAGTGGAACCATAGGTTGCAAGTTAGTTAGCTTTTTTTCGTGTAATAAAATTAAAGGGTTCTCTAGCTCAGTAGTCATTTTATCACCATTAGTAATAAAATATGGAGATAAGTATCCTCTATCAAACTGCATACCCTCAACCACATCAAGCTCTGTTTCAATTCCTTTAGCTTCTTCAACTGTAATTACACCTTCATTACCAACTTTTTGCATAGCTTTAGAAATCATATTTCCAATCTCTTTATCACCGTTTGCTGAAATTGTACCAACTTGTGCAATCTCATCACTATCTTTAACTTTTTTTGCTGATGATATTAATTTTTCTCTTACATGATCAACTGCTGCATCAATACCTCTTTTAACATCCATAGGGTTCATACCAGCAGTCACATACTTACAACCTTCTTTTACAATCGCTTGCGCAAGAATTGTTGCAGTAGTTGTACCGTCTCCAGCTTCATCGTTTGTTTTGCTCGCAACTTCTTTTACCATTTGAGCACCCATGTTCTCGAATTTGTCCTGTAATTCTATTTCTTTGGCAACAGAAACACCATCCTTCGTAGTTCTTGGTGCTCCGTATGATTTATCAATGACTACATTTCTTCCTTTAGGACCTAAAGTTACCTTCACTGTATTTGCAAGAATATCAACACCTTTAAGCATTGCTGTTCTAGCTTCAGAATTAAATTTTACTATTTTAGACATTATATTTTACTCCTTAATAAATATTATTTTGATGTTGAAATACCCATAATGTCCGATTCTTTCATTATGCTGTATTCTTTTCCATCTATTTTCACTTCAGTTCCAGACCACTTACCAAATAAAACTTTATCTCCAACTTTTACATCCATTGGTATGATTTTGCCATCTTCAGTTTTAGAACCACCACCAACAGCAACTACTTTTCCCTCTTGAGGTTTTTCTTGAGCAGAGTCAGGTATAATTATTCCGCCAGCAGTTTTTTCACTGCTATCAAGGACTTCGATAAGAACTCTATCATGCAAAGGTTTAAATTTCATAAATTACTCCTTTAAATATTGAGGTCATATAGTCTTAAAGCTGTAATTTTTCAAGATGCTGAAAAAAAATATATGGTAAAAAAAACCAAAGAAATTCATAGATTTTTAAGCTATATCTCACTGATGACCGTAAATTTAGATAAAACAGGTCTTAAATCTATAATAAATGATATTGACTTATTGTTTATTGATATTTGGGGCGTCCTGCATAATGGAATTAAATTATATAAAGAGTCTATCAATGTACTTGATAAACTTGAGCAGTCCAAAAAAGAATATATTTTGCTAACAAATGCTCCAAGACCAAATAATACTGTTATAAACTTTCTAAAGAATCTGGGATTAGATCAAAGTAAATGTAAAAAGGTATCTACTTCTGGTGAAGTAGCTTTGAAATATTTGAAGTCTAAATATAAAGCTTTGAAGTTCTTTCATGTTGGTCCTCCACGTGACTTTGATTTATTTAAGTCTTTTGAAGAATTTAAAGTAAATAACTTAGATGAGTCTGATTTTATTATTTGTACAGGATTATATGATAATTTTTCAGAAAATTTAGACTACTATAAAAATCTACTTAAAAATAAAATAGATAAAAAAATGGTTTGCACCAACCCAGATCTAGTTGTTGATAGAGGAAGCAATAGAGAATTTTGTGCTGGATCTGTAGCTAAAATTTTTGAAGATCTTGGCGGAGACGTGGAATATTTTGGTAAACCTTATCCACTAATTTACACCCAATCAGCAGACATTAAAAACAAAAATATTCTTTGCATTGGAGACAATTTAAATACAGATATTAAGGGTGCTAATGTCCAAAATTTTAAATCACTGTTTATCATGAATGGTATCCACAAAAATGAAAACAATATTGATGAATTAAAAAAGAAATATGATGTAGATATCGACTACACACAAAAAAGTTTAGTATGGTAAAAAAAATAAATTTATATAAAAATTTTAATATCAAAAATAAGGACAAAGGCTCAATTATTTTAATTGGAAGTTTCGATGGATTACATTTGGGACATCGAAAACTTTTTGAAAGGGCAAAAAAATTAAAATCTAAATCAAAACTAAAAATCGGTGTTTTTACTTTTGATCCAATTCCAAAAATGTTTTTTTCCAAAGGTTTAGTAAATTATAGAATTTCTAATCTTAATGAAAAAATTAGAATACTTAAGAATTTTAATGTGGACTTTGTTATTAACCAAAAATTTAATAAAAAATTTTCAAAAATAAAGTGTAATGATTTTATCAAGAATATCTTAATCAAAAAAATTGGAATGAAATATATATATGTGAGCAACAATTTCAAATTTGGTAATAAAAGGGAAGGAGATGTAAAATTATTACAAAAGTATCAAAAAACATATAATTATAAAGTTATAAAACCTTCGCCACTTAAAATAAAAAATAAAGTGGTTTCATCGTCATTAATAAGAAAGTTGTTACAAGATGGAAATTTAAATACTGCTAATAAATACCTAGATAGATTATGGACTGTTGAAGGGATTGTTAAAAAAGGAAGACAGTTAGGAAAAACAATTGGATTTCCCACATGCAATATCGAAATGCAAAATTATGTAATATCAAAATTAGGTGTCTATGCCGTTAAGGTTAATTTATTGTCAGACAATAAGATTTATAAGGGAATTGCTAACTTGGGGATTAGACCAACTTTTAATCAAAAAAAAATACTTCTAGAGGTAAATATATTTAATTTTAATAAAAAAATATATGGTAAAAGAATTAGAGTTGAGTTTGTAAAATTTATTAGAGGTGAAAAAAAATTTAAAAATATAAATTATTTAAAAAAGCAAATAAAACTTGATATAAAAAAAGCAAAAAAAATCAATTAATGAGCAAAGAACAAATAAACTTACCAAAAACAGCTTTCTCAATGAAAGCAAATCTTCCAGTTAAAGAACCAGATTTAATTAAGTATTGGACAAATATTAATCTTTACAAGCAATTAAGAGATAAAAGCAAAGGTCAAAAAAAATTTGTTTTACATGATGGTCCCCCTTACGCTAATGGAAATATTCATATGGGGACAGCTCTCAATAAGATTTTAAAAGATATTGTAACCAAATTTCATCAAATGAGTGGTCAAGATTCAGTTTATGTACCAGGATGGGATTGTCATGGTTTACCGATAGAATGGAAAATTGAAGAACAATATAAAAAAAATAAAAAAAATAAAAACGATGTTCCGATAGTTGAATTTAGAAAAGAGTGTCGAGAGTTTGCAGAAAAATGGATTGAAATACATAAAGATCAATTTCAAAGATTAGGGGTAATTGGTGACTGGAATAATTATTACTCCACAATGAGCTTCGATGCTGAGGCTCAAATAGTACGAGAATTAGGCAAGTTTTTAAAAGAGGGAAGTTTATACAGAGGCTATAAACCAGTTCTTTGGTCTACTGTAGAAAAAACAGCATTAGCAGATGCGGAAGTTGAATATTTAGATCATACATCGGATACCATATATACCTCTTTCCCAGTTAAAAATTCAAAAAATAAAAATCTATTAGATAGTGAAGTAATTATTTGGACTACCACACCTTGGACAATTCCTGCAAATAAAGCTTTGGCTTATAATAAAAGTCTTAAATATTTAATTATAGAGGTTACTAGTGAGTCTGATTTTAAAAATAAAAAGTTAATAGTTGCGAAAGATTTATTAAACTCATTTGTGGATGAGTGTAAAATCGAAAAATTTCAAATAATTTCTGAATTTTTGGGAAATGATTTTGAAGGAACAATCTGTTCACATCCATTTCATAATCTTGGTTATGATTATAATGTTCCAATGTTAGAGGCTAGATTTGTTACAACTGAGCAAGGAACGGGTATTGTTCATTGCGCGCCAAGTCACGGCCCAGATGATTTTAATTTATGCTTAAATAATGGCATTAAAGCTTTAGAGACAGTTGATGATGATGGTAAATATACTAACAATATTCCTTTATTTGAGGGTACACACATTTTTAAAGCTAATGCTATTGTTATAGAAAAACTCAAAAAAGAAAAAAAATTGGTATTCAATGGTAAATTAAATCATTCATACCCCCACTCTTGGAGATCAAAAGCTCCTTTAGTTCACAGAGCAACCCCACAATGGTTTATCTCAATGGAAAGTCATGGTCTGAGAGACAAAGCGCTTAAAGCAATAAATAAAACAGTTTTTTATCCTGAAAAAGGAAAAGAGAGATTGAAGTCTATGATTGAGACCAGGCCAGATTGGTGTGTTTCAAGGCAAAGAGTTTGGGGTGTTCCTCTACCAATATTTATAAATAAAAAAGATGGAAAGGTTTTAGTTGATGATGAAGTTTTTGAAAATATTGCAAAAATTTATGAGAAAGAGGGTTCAGACTGCTGGTTTAAGGACGATGCTCAAAAATTTCTTGGAAAAAAATACAAAGCAGAAAATTTTACAAAACTGTCAGACATTGTAGAGGTGTGGTTTGATAGTGGCTCTACACACTCTTTTGTTTTAGAAACTAGAAAAGATCTTAAATGGCCTGCATCTATGTACTTAGAAGGTTCAGATCAACATCGAGGCTGGTTTCATTCCTCACTTCTACAATCTTGTGGAACTAGAGGAGAGGCACCTTTCGAAACAATCTTATCACATGGATTTGTTGTAGATGGAAAAGGACTTAAAATGTCCAAGTCATTAGGTAATGTTATTTCACCTGATGATATATTAAAAAAATATGGTGCTGATATCCTAAGAATTTGGGTTGCAGCTTCTAATTATTCAGAGGATCTAAGAATAGACTATACAATTTTGGAACAGCATGCAGACGCATACAGAAAGATAAGAAACACTTTTAGATATATTCTTGGAAATTTAAGAGATGAATTTTCAGAAAATGATTTCAATAAGATAAATTATGATGAACTGTGCGAACTTGATAAGCTGATGTTGCATAAAATTTATTTGTTAAATAATAATTATCAAAAAAATTTTAAATCTTATAATTTTCATTTGCTTTATAAAGATTTATTAAATTTTTGTACAGTCGACCTATCTTCCTTCTATTTTGATATAAGAAAAGACTCTTTGTATTGTGATGATTTAAAATCGAAGAGAAGAAAAGATTGTTTACAAATATTAAATGTGCTTCTCGATTGCCTTCTCAAATGGTTTGCTCCCATTCTATCTTTCACTACCGAAGAAATTTTCAAATTGATAAATAAAAAATCAAATGAAAGCATTCATTTAGAAAAGTTTGTAACAATTCCAGAGAATTGGAAAAACGAAAATCTTGCTAAAAAATGGAAAGAAATATTAAATGTAAGAGAGATTGCTAATTCAAGTATAGAACTTAAAAGAGCTGATAAACTAATTGGTTCTAGCTTAGAAGCTGAAATAATAATTGAACTCAATAAAGAAAAATATGATCTTTTAAAAGACTATGATTTTGCTGAAATCTGTATTACCTCGAATGCAGAGTTAAAATTAAATCAAGATATTAAAGCAAACACGAATGTAATAACAAAAAAAGCTATTGGTGAAAAATGTCCTGTTTGTTGGAAAATTTTTGAAAAAAAATGCGAGAGACATAATTGTGGTTTTGATGGAAAAAAAAAATAAAATATTTTTATTAAATTTGTTTATTGTAACTATTATTTTTTTAATAGATAGATTATGTAAACTATATGTAATAAATCTTTACGAAGATATTAGTAATCAGCAAATATTTTTAACATCTTTTTTAAATGTTTATTTAATATGGAATGAAGGAATTGCGTTTGGGTTACTTTCATTCGAAAGTCTCACGATTTATAATATTATTACTTTTTTAATTGTATTAATTAATATTTTAATAATCTATATATTATTTAAATTAGATGATGTTAGAAAATATTTTTTTTTGATAATACTAGGGGGTTCATTAGGAAATTTATTTGATAGATTTGTATACAATGCAGTGCCAGACTTTATTGATTTCCATATAGGAGATTTTCACTGGTTTATTTTTAACCCTGCAGACATATTTATTTCTTTAGGGGTTATATGCCTTATTTTAGATGAATTTTTTTTTAAAAATAGAAGGAATGATTAAAAAATTATTTTTACTTTTAATAATTATCTCACTTTATTCTTGTCAAAGTGTTAAGGATGCTCTATCTGGAAAAAAATATGAGTCTAGTGATGAGTTTTTAGTTATTAAAAAAAATCCATTAGTTCTTCCACCAGACTTTAATGAATTACCCGAACCTGAGGACCCAGTCAGCATGTCCAGAGAAGAGTCTATAGAGGCAGAAATTGATGATATAGTCTCCTCAATTAAGCCTGAAGAAGATTTAGAAATAAAGGTTGAAAATTCTACAAGTAATTCATCCACAGAAGAATTTGTACTAGATCAGATAAAAAACTAATTGATGTTATCAAAAAATATTAAATTTAAAAACTTTGGAAAAAAAAAATTTAATAAAAATTTGAAAGTCCTTTTTAAAAAGCTTACTAATAAAAGCAGCTTTAATGATAATGTTGTAAAAAGTTTCTCCAAATCATATTCATATTCATTTACAAAAAAACAATTAAAAAAATTTAAAAAATTTAATTTTTTCCAAATATATGGGATGGGTGGTTCCTCACTAGGTATTCAAGCAATTTATGATTTTATGAAACCAAAGATTAAAAAAAAATTCTATTTTTTTGACAATCTTGACCCAAAGAATAAGATCATTAAAACTAAAAGCAAAAGTCTTAATTTAATTATATCAAAATCTGGAAATACATTAGAAACCATTGTTAACGAAAATATTTTTTCAGGCAGTAATAAATTATACATTACTGAAAATAATAACAATTATTTAAGAAATACCGCTTTAAGATTAAAAAAGGAAATTATAGAACACAAAAACTTTATCGGTGGCAGATACTCAGTTTTGTCAGAAGTTGGTATGTTGCCTGCCGAGCTAATGGGTTTAAAGAGTAATAAATTTAAAAGATTTGATAAATTAATTTCTAACCAAAGTTTTGTAAATAGTTTGCTTGTCAATGTAAACATGCTTTATAATTTTATAAAAAAAGGAAAGACTAATTCCATTATACTTAATTACGATGAAAGTTCATACAACTTGTTTAGATGGTATCAACAACTTGTTGCAGAAAGTTTAGGAAAAAATTCTAAAGGAGTTTTACCAATTATTTCGGAAATGCCAAAAGACAATCATAGTTTGATGCAACTTTATTTAGATGGAAATAAAAATTCTTTTTTTACTTTTTTTGATGTAAAAAACTACGACTCTCCAAAAATAAAGAAAAAAAAAATATTTAGTAATTATAAATATTTAAAAAAACATGATTTGTTTTCTATAAAATCAGCACAAAAAAAAGCTACAATAAACGTTTTTAAAGCTAAAGGAATTCCATTCAGAACTTTTGAGGTTCTTAAAAAAAATGAGGAAACTTTAGGCGAGCTATTTACTTTTTTTATGTTAGAGACAATATTATTAGGCAAGATGTTAAAAATAAATCCATACGATCAACCAGCTGTCGAGCTGATTAAAAAAGAAACTAAGAAAATTCTAATTTAGCAGAACTTACCAAATAAAATCTTAGATCTTCCATAGTTTTTAGTTTTAATAACTTTAAAATTCTCTGGAAACTCATCAATAAATTTCTTATCTCTATGTATTAATATTATACTGTCTCTTTTTAGGATTTTACTTTTTTTTATTATTTCAAGTAAAAGCTTTATCTTTCTCTCCTTATATGGAGGATCTAAAAAAACAAATTCATAATTCATTAGGTCCATGTTTGTTTGTTCTAAACAAAAAATATCTTTCTCAATAATTTTAGCATTTTTAGAACAATTTAAATTTTGAATGTTTTTTTTTAAGATTTTTAAAACTGGAGGATAGTTTTCAAAAAAAGTTACATGTTTAGAACTCCTTGAAATACACTCTAAACCAAAACTTCCAACACCAGAAAATAAATCTAAAACATTTGAATTGCTTATTTTATAATTTATTAAATTTGAATGTTCTAAAATATTAAATATAGATTCTTTAACATTATCTTTTAAAGGTCTTGTGTTTTTATCTTTTGGTATAATTAGTCTTTTACCTTTAAAAATTCCAGAGATTATTCTCATTAATCTATAACTTTTTAAGCAATATCTTTTCTGTGCTCAACACATCGAACTGCGAGCGCGAGTAGACGTATTTAGCCAGCACCGTTTCACCCGCCAGAGCACCCTCAACGAAAGCCACTTTGCCTTCAATGCGGGTGACTCCTCTCCCCTCGTGACTAAGCGATTCAACGTTTACCTCGATCGGTTCGACCGGGATTTTTCTGCGCCGGGATTTACGTGGGCTCATGGGCAGAGAAAACACCAGTAGACACGTAACGATCTCCACGATCACAAATAATGGCGACAATCATTGCGTGCTCGATTTTTTCCGCCAATTGCAGTGCACCGAATACTGAACCTCCCGATGAAACGCCACAGAAAATGCCCTCATTTTCAGCCATGGCTCGCATGGTCTGTTCCGCATCGGACTGTTCGATATCGATGATGTCATCGACAAGCTGCCGGTCGAAGATGCGAGGCAAATAAGCCTCAGGCCACCGCCTGATGCCGGGAATCTCGCTGCCGTCCTTCGGTTGCAAGCCTACTACTTGCACCCCAGCATTTTGCTCCTTCAGAAAGCGCGAGACTCCCATGATGGTGCCGGTCGTCCCCATGGAACAGAC
>ENA-OSEY01000828-OSEY01000828.1-marine-metagenome-genome-assembly--contig:-NODE-828-length-21776-cov-2.686437_pt1 | contig 21776 bp, 9 predicted proteins | sample MGYA00248465_ERZ534230 | MGnify/ENA primary metagenome ERZ534230 (study PRJEB26409, sample SAMN06344110) | marine metagenome | isolation source: Sea water from surface | place: Atlantic Ocean:Southern...
AGATGGTATAATGTCATTAACTATTGAACTAGATAGTGATTATCCTAAAATAATTTTTGGTGTATTAACTTGTCAAACTAAAGCATTAGCGATAGCGCGCTCTGACTCTAATATGGATAAAAATAAGGGATACGAGGCAGGAAAAGCTGCAATGAAAATGATCTCCACCAAGAAAAGATAAATATCTAAAATCTTTAACTATTTTGCGCCCTACTTAGTGCTCTAAGGAGAGATTTTTCATGATCTATTGGCACATCTCCAGCAAGTCTCCAAAACATGACCCCTGTTAGATTTAGTTTTTTTCCTTCTTTGACTTTCCGAACTACAGTAGAGACGCCATTAAATCCGTATTCTTTTTTACTACCTAATCTGCTTTTACTATGGAGGACAAAATCTAATGTATCTGGAATACTTGGATTCATGCTTATGATATCCTCATAGGTTAAAAATTCCTCGCCCCAACCAGCTCTAGCGTAGAATGGTATGCCTATTACAATCTTTGATCGAGGAATGCCAAAACTAGTCCAATAAATGACTGAACCCTCTGGTCCAAAAACAGATTCAAAGGTAGCATGCTTTGAACCAAGATCATTATCATAGTTCATCAAAGATACCCAATCTAAATAGTGCCACCAACCATTTTGAGGGAAGTGTGCAATTTGTTTTTCATTTGAGTACCAGATACTATTCGCATTTAAAATAGCGGCAGTAAAAATCTTATTCCCTTTTCCAAATTCTTTATCAAGAGCCTCACGAAGTTCTTTGATAAACATAATGTAATAATTTGTAATTGCGTTATTGATTTTCTCCATCTTGCTTTTATTATTAATCCATGATGGCTCCCAATCACAATCAAATCCATCTAAATCATTATCTCCAATAAACTTAATTATGTTACGAATGAGATTGTGACGATTATCCTTTACGCCCATAAGCTCTGAGGTGACTTTAAACCCACCACCACCAAATGAGATTAATGCCTTAACATCATTAGCGTGAGCAGATGCTACTACCTTATTGAGATTTTCCCAACCAGTGGTCATAGAAATCTCACCTCTATTATTGGTAGCTTGTAGAAAGGATATACCAACATGAGTCATCTTTTTAAATTGTGCTTCTGTTGGCATTTGGCCCTCCATTAGATAACCCATTATTACTGAATTTGGTGGCACTGGTTTGGTCTGATAGTCACTCCTTGTCGCTATAAATTTTGATGGAATCTCAATTGTAGTTATTGAATTAGGTTTACTTTCTACACCTGTAATGTTTTTTTTGAGTCCAGTATTATAGACACATGCGATTGAATTCATGATTATAATTAGAGAATATCCAATGTTTTTCACAATAAAATCTCGCTTTGGCTTTTTGCCATTCTCAGGAAAATTTTCAATAGAATTAGATTTACTTATAAACATATAAAAAGTTTTATTGGTTTATTAATTCTGGATTGCATTGCGTTGAAATAAACGATCTAAATTATCGTGATATATTGTCACTTTATGCTCCAACTTTAGCTGATTGATTATAGTTGAAATTTCTTTTTCTGAAAAGTGGGGTTTATCTTTTTCAGCTGACTTGAAAAGTAAGTACTCCCTTGCCAGATATTGATCTTCTTCTGACTGAATTTTTCTTTGGACCTGTTTGTTATCTAATAGCCCAAGATTTATTGCCTCTATTGTTAAAATCTTGTCTCTTAATGCAAAATAAAATGCCTGAATGGGATTATTTAAAAATGTTTTTGGACTAGAATTCCTTAAATGATTTAATAAATCATTTATACTAAATGAGCCTCTTTGAAACGTAGCGAGAATTCTACCTGAATTAAGCTTTAAATCAATCATAAAATCAGTCAACCTTTCCCTGGTTTTTAGATTAATGCTTTGGTTGTTTTCGGCTTTCTCATATACAATAGTACGTATTTTTTGCAGCGTGCTAATAACAAGCTCATCATCAATGTTAACATTATTACTCATTAATCCATTAACGTAATCATTTGCCCTTATTTGCGATTGCTTTTTTAATATCAATTGCATCAGATCCAGTTTAGAATTTTGATAATCTTCTTCACTTATGATCATTTGTTTTCGTTCATCTAATTTTAAAAGAAGATGCCATCCATAGCTGGACCTAACCGGTCCCACAATTGCATCAACTGGCATTGAAAAAGCGACCTGCTCTATATTTGGATCAAGGGTATTGTAAGGTACCCAACCAAGATGCCCACCTGAATTATTTAGAACTTTATCTTTGAATAATTTTTTCGCGTAATAATCAAATAAACTCAAATCATTTCTAATCAAGGGAGCAATAGTATCCAAAACGTCTTTTTCCTGATGGAAAATGTGTTTTAATGAGATTTCAGTATTCTTCCATCTGAAGTGTTTCCTTACGGTGCTATCCTGGATCACTAAGTTTTTTTGATCTATAATTTGATCATATAGCTCCTCGCGAAGCGCCAGCTCTTTTGATAATAAAACCCTACTCTGTCCCGCAGAATCAAGAGAAAGATTTTGGGATCTTGCAGCTTGTGCAAATAGCTTGGTACGGATCAATTCATCAAGAGTTCTTTCGCGCTCAAATTGTGAGTCTTTGATTTTTGTATTAATTAACTTGTTGGAATAAAGGTCAGTAAAATCTTTTGCTGTCACACAGCTAGTACCAATAGTAGCAAGAATATCAGGTTCAATTCTTTTTTCACAAGCATGAAAAAAAAGACCAACTAATATAATAAAATGTATCTTTATCATTGCCAAAAATAAAAGCCGATTAGGAAAAAAAAAGGGGGAGTAACACTCCCCCTTTTTAGATTGGCTAAACCAATTGTTATTTCATTAATAACATTTTCCCAGTCAAGATTCTATTATCTGAAGTAACCTTATAAAGCTATAAACCAGATGGAACCTTTTGACCATAGGCATTATTAGCATTCCACTGTATCGCATGTCTGCCTGCTTGCAGTTCGCCATTTTGGAGTGTAATGATTTCATTACCCAAAATGTTGTAGACAGTTAGATTAACCTTAGATGTATAATCAAGGTCAAACCTAAGAGTCGTAACAGGGTTAAATGGATTTGGATAGTTGCCAAGTAATGCAAATTCCTTTGGAGTAACAGAACTAGCTTCTTCAGTTGTTAATACATCCGTAGAAATATTCATGCCAACATTGTCAAAGTAGACTGCACCAGCATCTAGATCAGGGCCTTGCCATAGTTCACAACCAACATTTATGTTGACAGAACCCTCAGGAACCATTCCAGATACCATTAAATGGTGCCACATATCAGTAGTTGCAGAAGCATCTACAACGTCTGAAGTGTATTTTGCTAACTGTGACCATCCAGCATCAAAGAATTCAATAAATAAATATCCATAGTTATTACCTGTAACAACATCATCTGATGGTGTCATTGCATGACCCTGAAGGTGCATGTAATTGCCTGGCTGAAGATTTAAACCATCAACACTGAAGGTTTGATAAACAGGTGACCACTCCGGATTAGCATCGGAATTATCTTCTCTAGGTGATATCATTAAGCTGTGCATACCCTCAAAAGGATGTGCATCATTCACTTCCCAATTATCCAGTTCTGGTGGCCAACTTCCCCAACCAGCTGCGCCTTCTTCAAAGCCGCCATTGGCCATATAACCACCTGGGCCGGCCCATGGATTTTCAGGATTATTGTCACCAAAAACAGTTTGCAGAACAACGGTTCCACTGGCATCAGTGTTTGTGTAAAATACTTTATCTGCACCAAAGCCTGCTTCATTGTCTAATGCACCATTATCACCGCCTTCATCTTCAATACCAGGATAGTAGGCACCTAGTTTATAGGTAAAAACGTTTCCATGTCCTGCAGGTAGCATTAATTCACCAGTAAAGACCCCGTCTCCATCTGGATCAGTCAGTCTAGGTACATCTGGTGAGACTAGAGTAGCACAGGTTGATCCCATACAGTCACCCCATGTACACCAACAATTTAAGAAAGAACCATTCATGATAAGTGTATCAGGGTGCTCAACAAAGTATTCACCAGTGTTCACGTTTACCGTGTTCATCATCCACATAGCATGGATCTCAACCATTACATCATTCTGTAATTCTCCAATCGGAAGAATAACCGGTTGATCAGCATCGAGAACTAAATCCTCTCCTGTGAATTCAAATAGTCTGTTGGCTGCTGTCTCCCATCCATTATTGTTGAAGTTCTCATCTGGATTAGCCTTGAACTTCCACTCGTGCATACTTCCAGGAACCGCAGTAATTGCTTTGGTGAGCGTGTAAAGGTTTGGATCTAGCAGGTCCTGTTCAAAAACATCGCCAGCACTCCAACCATTTACATCACCTCTCAATTCCATAAAGTGAACGTTATCGTCCCATCCCTGGGACAACAGGGTTGTCATATCCGCTTGGAAGGTAACATTGGCCTCAACAGGATCACCACCACACGTATAGCATGAGCTAAAGCAGAACGGAGGAGTCATAGAATCTTCCTCGCCAACTACGATGGTACGATCGCCCCAGTTATTTGGGTCACCACAACCCTCTGCTTCAAGGTTTCCACCATCTTCATAACCGCCATCATTTCCACCGTTATTGAATTTGTAGTAGTGTTCGCCCTCAGGGAGTGCCATCTTGACCATATAGATTGTTTCTTCCTCGGGTACCAATGTCATCAATTGATAGTTATTGTGCCACTGACCACCGCCAAGGAATATTCCTTCAGTAGCTACTGGTGTCTCTTCCATGTCTACATGAAAGATGACATAGGACTCGTCACATGAAATACATTCACCAAAACATACTGGGTCTAAAACTGTGTCAGCATCAGGAACCGCTAAGAAACGATCGTTACCAAAGCCACCTGCCCCACCACATGCAGGATCGGGTACGCTTTCATCGCTACCCCATGAATTACCATTTATAAACTTGTAGTAAATGGTATCTCCTGAATTCGCCTCAATGTCTACAGTGTATATTCCGTCATTATCATAGTCCATCAACTCGGTTGCGCCTGGGTCCCATCCCTGAAAACTTCCAGCAACGTGAACACCATCTTCGGACACTTCATGGTTTGTCATATCTAGATTAAGAGTAATGGTACGAGGTAGGAAGGGGTTCGCAGGATTGTTATCACCAAAAACAGTTTCCAACGCAACAGTCCCGCTCGCATCCGTTGGTATATAGAAGACTTTGTCTGCACCAAAGCCTGCTTCATTGTCCATAGATCCGTTTTCACCTTCAACCTCTTCAACACCAGGATAGTAGGCGCCAAGCTTATAGGTAAATACGTTCCCGTGACCAGCAGGAAGGCTCATGGTTCCTACATAGATACCATCACCATCTGGATCCGTAAGTCTTGGCACGTCAGGTGAAACTTTTTCATCACAGGTTGACCCCATGCAGTTACCCCATGTACACCAGCAATTTAAGAATGATCCGTTCATTACAAGCGTATCAGGAGTCATTGGAAATGGTTCCCCATTGTTTGCGTTCAAGGTTCCTTCCATCCAAGTAGCATGAATTTCCACCTCAACGTTGTTTGCTAGTGGACCAATTGGAAGAATGTTTGGAAGTGCTGCTTCTAAGACCATGTCTTCACCTTCAAAGTACAGTACTCTATCAGAGCCTGTCTCCCAACCATTATTGTTAAAATTTGCGTCAGGATTTGCCTTAAACTTCCATGTGTGCATGCTACCAGGGACCGCTGTGATCTCTTTTGTGAAGGAGTACAAGCTTGGATCTAATAGATCCTGTTCAAAAACATCACCCGCAGACCAACCATTCATGCCACCTCTTAGTTCTAAAAAGTGAGCATTGTCGTCCCATCCTTGTGATTGTAACACACTCATATCTGCCTGAAAAGTGATATTAGCGGTTGTTGGAGTTCCACCACATGAGTAGCATGAGCTAAAACAGAATGGAGGTGTCATGGAATCTTCTTCACCAACTGAAATAGTACGATCCCCCCAGTTATCTGTGTCACCACACCCCTCAGCGCCAAGGCTTCCACCATCTTCATAACCACCGTCATTGCCACCATTATTAAACTTATAATAGTGGTCACCAAGCGGTATTGCCACTTTAACCATGTATAATGTTTCTTCATCGGGAACTAAGGTCATTAATTGATAATTATTATGCCACTGTCCACCACCTAAAAAGATGCCTTCATCAGCGACTTCAGTATTTGCCATGTCTACATGAAAGGTTACATAAGACTCATCACATCCGATACACTCACTAAAGCATACAGGATCAAGAACCGTATCTACATCAGGAACATCTAGAAATCTGTCGCTTGCAAAGCCACCTTCCCCACCGCATGCAGGGTCACTAACGGTTTCGTCGTTGCCCCATGAATTTCCATTAATATATTTAAAAAAGACTGTTTCATCTGTTACGCCTGACATATCAACAACGACGGTGTAAATGCCGTCACCATCGTCATCTGCCAACGGTGTCCCAGCTGGATCCCAGCCCTGAAAACTACCTGCAACATGAACTCCATCTTCTGAAACGGTTACATTTGACATATCAACATTCAATGTAACATTAACAGCGAAAAGAGATGAAGCCATTGCGAATAGCATGATTTTAGAAAAAATCTTAAAACGATTTATCATTTATTTCTCCATTGTGTTTTGATTTGGTAGTGGCTCTGGACAGAGACACTGATTGTTAGGGTACTATTCCTAACATTTAACAGTTAAATCTAGTTATGTTAATTATAATTTCACATAATAATTTTATAATCTACAAAGATGTAGTTAAAGTTATTTTTTGCGGATTTCCTAAGGGACCCATATCTAGAAAGGTATAGTCAATAAAGTAAAATGAATTAGATACCTTTAATTTTATTCCACCTCCAATGGAAAATCCTGAAACACTATCTCTTTGGTAAAGATTAGCTAGCCCTGAGCGAAGGAATAAAAATTCCTTAAATACCAGTTCAGTTCCAAGATTGATACTCTCTGTATTATCATTAGGGTGGAGAGCGTCGGCAGCAACTAAAATAGAAAAATCACCCGTTAAATCTTTTTTATAAGCTAGTCCAAAACGAAAAATGAGTGGCAGCTCATATGCGTCTGTTGCAAAATTTGCATTAATGTTGATAGGATCAGACTCAAGAGTTGGGTCAACCTCTGTCTGCAACAAGAGATCGCGCCCTTCCATTTGCATCTTTGTGCCATAATTTGAGATACTCATTCCCATAGTTAATCCAGAAATTTGAGTACTGTAAAGGGTACCAAGATCAAGAGCAAAGCCAATGGCCTTAGAATTATATATACTCTCCCGTATTACTTTGGCAGTTACGCCAAACGAAAATCTATCGGTTAGAGACCTTGAAAAGGTAAGCTGTCCCATTATAGACCCTGCGCTAAATTTTTCTCCTGTACCTTCCGGGTCTCTAGTAGTTGTTACTTCCATTTCACCCATGTGCATGGCACTTATTGCTGCGCCAACAGTGCCAAAGGGAGTTTTATAGGACCCTCCAATAAAATCCAGGTCCACATCCATTATCCAATCTTGATGATCGAGTATAATTCCATTTTTCTTGCTTGAAGACAACCCAGCGGGGTTCCAATAGAGAGCCGTTACATCATTTGATACCGCAGAATACGCCCCTCCCATTCCAAGAGCCCTTGCTCCTATTCCTATTTTAAGAAACTGTGCAGCGGTTGTCCCAGTCTTCGAAACGGTCTGCGACATTAGTGGAAAACAAAAAGCTATAATAACTATTTTAGTTAAATGAAATTTCATTTTATTACTGCAAATTTTCCTAAGTGCGGTTTAAAATCATATACACCCTGCCCTAATGGCTCAACATGATAAAAGTAAATTCCATATGCAATATCTAGATTATCTTTCGTAAGCATATTCCACTCAAGCGACCCATCATCCAGACTTGTGTTGTGTTCAAGAGTATTTACCAGCTCTCCAGATAGGGTAAATATTTGAATTCGACATTGCGGGGGAAGATGATTAAAATGTATAGAACGCGGACCTCTTCCATCGGCATATGGATTTTGCCCTTCCCAGCTTGCTGCTACAATATAAGGATTTGGAACAACTTTTATTTTATGAGATGAACTGGTCAGCAAACTCTGATCAAACGAGGCGCCTTTTGAAATGAACTCATAGACATCAAAGCTTGAAAAAGGTTTCATTGTGTATAAAGCCAATGTGTCTCCCAACTTTGGTACATCAAGATTTGGAATATTGTCATGCCCGGGAGTCACATTCCAAGTCACAAAGGAAGTATCACCTACCCTCTCCATTAATATAATTCGGTCCGAATAAGAAAAGTGCCCTGGCCTCGCTAGTTCTAGCTTTAGTGCATAGTCCGAACCAAAAGGTGTCCCAGTAAATCCAAAATCTGACCAGGTTCCAACAATGGTGTCAATTATGTTAAAATAATCAAACTGATCTTCTCTTAAGTAAAACTCACTATTAATAATAGAGTCAAGTGGTATGGAATCAGGAAGGCCAGGCGCCTTACTGTAATAGGTCCATGTTCTATCAATGATTGCCATATCAATGCTCAAATCTTGGTTGTCTAGATCAATAACTTTGAAATTTGCCATGGAGGAGTCTATAGTTATTGACTGACCATTTTCCCGAACTAGATTAACAGAATTTGTGGAAAATATTGCAGAGTCCGAAAAAACTAATCCATAGTTTCTTGGATAGGCAACACCCTGGGTCGCAATACCTCCAAAACTAAAAGGGCTGAATGTGAAATCATAATCTGATTCAGATGCAGGATAAAAGTGAGAAAGGTCGCTGTCTACACTGATGGTTTTCTGATTGCTGATCTCTAAGACCATTCCATCAAACTGTCCCAGGTCACCATCAAGATCAGAGCTCCAGGGGACTACAGTATCTAATTGGGTACTGTTTGTAACGTTCACGACCATGAATTCTGTTGTAAATGGCACAGCCTCATCTAGGTCAAATATATCGAGGTTTGGTTCACCAAGATCAGGGGCTCCGTTACCCTCCGTCATCTCACCTTTGTCAAATTCTCCATTATTTTCCGTTCCCAATGGATTATAATTATAGTCATAGTCATCATTGTTAGGATCAGGATTTTGTGCAGCATCAAATCCATATTCTTGTTCATTACATAACCCATCTGCCCCACAATCATTCCAGTTATCTTGATTTTCATCACCCGCAACCGGGTTTGCATAGTCATTGCACCCACCAAGCCCATCCTCAAAATAATCCAAACAGCCATCCATCCCAACATCATGTGAATCAGCTGACCAGTCTCCATCATCGTCAACCAAGTTCATTCGGGTATCTTTAAAGTAAACCTGATAGATATTGTTGTCTGGAATTTTAGAGGGATCAATATTGTTTATCTTCATTGTGCCAGTGCCCACAGGTGTTGAAACTGGGTAGACATCCTTTTCTTTAGGCGCTTCAACATAGCCAATTGCAGGAGCATCTGGGATAACGGTAATAACATTCTTGGCAGTAATTACTTTACCACCTCGGTTCATAGTCACAAATTTCGATGTCTCTGCTGGCAGAATTTCTTTTTCAATAGAGCCATGATCATAGGCAGTGACCGCATAAAAATACCGATGCCCGTTAATTACGTTTGTGTCCGTCCAGGAGTGAACTAAGCCTGAATTGCTACCAAGATAAAATTGTATCCCATCTACGTGTCCAGGATAGAAATCTTGGTACTCGTTAATCTTGTCATATTGCTTAATGGGGATATTAAACTTTGCCGTGCCAAATGCATCCGTAACCACTCCAGCATCAGTAAACTGAGTATCAGTAGCTTTGTAAATTTTATACCCTTCAAAATCATCTCCGGTAATCCTGTCAACAGATAGTTCCGCATTATCGTCCCAATAAAGCGTTACATAACCGTCACCCGAATAGGCCCATACGCTTGGTAGATCTGGTGCCTTTGCAAAATTATAGTTTTGATTATATATGGTCTGCACCGTCTGCTTGTTGCGAACCAGGTCAGGAAGATTATCACCAAATAATAATGCAATAGAGAATCGTTCCGTAAGATTTTTTCTTAGAGGAAAATATCCTGAACTAAATAGAAAGTCAGCATCTGTATTGGAAATGGAATTGTTAAAATAACCGGGCAACATTTCCTCCCAGAGCCTGGGATCATCATCCATTTGCGGACCCACTCCAAAGTTAAAGTAGTAAAAGCTAGAGAGACCTATTTGATCTGATTCATCTACATCTGTTTTATCAATATTTGGCTCCCCAGGAAGATCTGTACCCATTCCTGATGTTGGAAGGCCATCACCCTCTCCAAGGTCGCCACTGCCTGGCATACCATCTATCCCTACATCATCCGTTGCCAGATTCCAGTCGCCATCATTGTCAATACCATCCTCCCTGCTCTCATCGATGAGTCTATTATCCAGACCAATGCCAGTAAAATAGTCTACATATTTTAGACCATCTCCAGATAGAGCATCAAAATACAAGTAGGTGTCTTCAAACACTCCAGGAGCTAATTCTATAGATGCACCATTGTTTTCATCAATGAGACCGTTTAGGTTATCATCAATGAGATTTCTGGGTATTTCTTCAAGAAGCTGACCTGGCATAAACACATGTTCACTATTGGATTTTTGAATAGTAATACCAGCTGAGGGCATGGTTACAAGAGTCCTCTCATATGTCTGGTAGTCAATCACTACAACCGTGTCACCGACTTCAAAAGAGCGGCCAGAAAATACATCCTCGGAAAGAGTTAGCCCAGTGCCCCCAGATCCATCACCATCATTATCTATCCCATCATATGGATTACCAGGACTCTCTAAAAATGCATAACCTGCAAGACCAACCGGTGACCAACCGCTGGATCCTATACCACCTAATCCCGTCTCTAAATCAGTTCCATTATCATACGAAAACGCAATGTCATCAGATTTTTCAAAGTCAGCCCAGTCATCTCCGCTATCACCATCCCCGCCTGTGATAGTACCAACAATATAGCCAAATACCATTTTTTCCATATCATAATCGCTGATATTTTTGATATCATATAGCCAAAACAATACATCCTCTGCCAATATATGATTCCACTGTAATCCTCTCTGGGTACATCTAAGCCCCATTCCGCGACGCTCGAGATCATTTGAGTCCGGAAAATAAAAGAATTCTGCATCTTGCGCATCATCCATAACAAAATAGCTTTCCTGTTCTGCATTTTTCTGATCTTTACCAAAGTAGCCATTCCAAGAACCTGCCCAACCCGGATCCAGAGGGTCATCTAGTTTATCAGGCCACTGATCTGGCCAGGTGTTTACATTTGCATTTTCACCCTCAGAAGGACCCATGTGGCTCATAGCAACCAAGGGTGTATCTGGGTTACTATATCCAGGTAAAGGCTCCCAACCCCAGTGAGTATCAAGATTAAATTCACTTCCTCTAGGGCTATCGATGGTAATTACACTCTTTTTCTTAATATTATCTAGATTAACAAATTCTGTTCCCACCATGTGTCCAACGTCACCAATATATTCATGGCCTGAGTTTATTGGCCATTCCCCGCCGATATCTTCTGGCTCACTTGTCCAGCGCCCTACTAGACCATAGTTATAGAATGTAGTTCTAATCTTGTTACCAGAGTGATCGTTCTTTGCTCTTGCAAGTGAATTTCCTTTTGGCCCGCTACCAAAAGCAATGCCCATTGATAGGAATAGAAAAGGGAATACGTGTAAATATCTTTTCATTTAGAGAGATAGGTTAATACCTACGTTTATTCTTCTCGGTTCACCATACCAGTCTGGTCTTAACAAGTGTTCATTTAGATGACCTATCCTTCCTGGATCGGTAGGGGAAACATCTTTTGCAAAAAGTGTATATGTTGATCGCCCAGTATCGTTCCATACGGAGAATTCATTTTGCACATCAAGAAGGTTGTAAATATTGCAATATATATTTGATTTTAGCCCAAGCAGATTAATGGAATAGGATGCACGAAGATCCAAATCAAAAACGTTTGGTTTTCTCTCGCTGTTATCAGCAAATCCAGCAAATGCTCCTGAACCAGAGACTACGCCTGTCTTAAACTCAGGCGTATATGGTTTTCCAGTCCAAAGTTTCCCAATAGAGCTTATAATCCAATTTTCTCCACCAACGGTCGCACGGAAATTAAGCGTATGGGTTTGATCCCAATCAAGGGGTAACATATTCAGCCTTGGTGCTTGATTATCCTGGGCATCAAAGTAAGCATCTTGTGGGTTGGAATATGTACCTTCCGCGATCATCCAGGTATAATCAATACCACCCCCAAATCTACCCGTGAATTGTCGATCTAAAACAAGAGTGAATCCGCGCGTATTAGCATAGTCTTTATTCTCATATTTTCTGTAGTTGCCGACTGGGTATTTTTTTATCGCAGTGCTTACGCCAACCCAGTCTCTTGTGTCCCGGTAAAATACAGTAAGGTCGATAGATGTTCTGTAAGCGATCTCTTGTTTAAATCCAATCTCATACATGACTGTCTTTTCAGGTTTTAGCGCTGCGTTGCCAAGTATCCCACCATTATTATTATTTGTAATTTCAAATTCAGGATTCTCATATAAAAAACTAAAATTTGGTACTTGGAAGAAGTGCCCATAAGAAACATGAACGACGCCTTTGTCAGTGATTGGATAGGCGATACCAATCCGAGGACTTATCTGAAAAGATGGCTTTACGTTCTTATATCCGTATCCCCACCTGTAGGCATCACGATAGTCCATGAGTTGCCTGGTAAAAGCCTGGTCATATGACTCTACTGTTGAATCAAACTCGATCCCAGCAGTGAAAAGGTTTTCAATCGAGACAGCTCCCTGTTGGCTAATAGAATCAATAATGGATACATCATTATGTAATATTGAAAAATCGTGTTCCCAAAAAACGGATGTATCCCTTTTCGTTGTTGCAAGATAGTATTTTAGATTGCCAGGGAGTTGCTCATTCATGGGGACTTTCCACGCTGGATCAAAATAGTCAAAACGCGTACCTGCGTTGATAATTAATTCATCTAATTCAATTTTATCTTGAATATATATTGATAGCTCTTTGGGACTAACTCTAAAATAATCATGCTCAGAGGTATAGGTGGGATTAATTACTGGAGTAAATGGACTGATTCTCCCTCCTGCAAGAGGATTGTATCCAAGAGTATCCCCACTCTGTGTAATAGACCACTCGCCAACTGTTTTATAGTTTAAAAACTTATCATCTGCCCAAATATCATATACTTTATAAAGTATTCCTGCTTTAATCAAATGAATAGGATTTAATTGAGAGGAAAGATCAAGCTTTATTTGTTTAAAGGATGTGTTCCTGCTAAACCGTCCATTTTGAGTCCCTCCCATTCCAAAAGACCATGCCGGAGTGATAAACTGATCACCAGCAACATACCCTGTCTGATCGCCCATATCAATGACCTCATACATGTCATTACCAATCGGGGTTACATTATACCGTGAAAGGTCCTGAAATAAATCATAGCCAGTTCTAACCTGAATTGAATCATTCAAATTGAGACCATTGAGCTCGTTCTGATCCATTATAACTTTTGAGTATGGCACATCATCTTGATCATAAAGCCTCTGATTATATCCGCTGCTAAAGTCAAGGTATTTGAGTTCATAAAAAGTGTTTTGACTTAGACTATGGGTCAGGGAGAGCATATGGGACTGATCAGATTCGTAGTTCCAGAGTAAACCCTCTGGATTATATTTATAGTAACTGTCATAGTTTTTATAGGATTTTTCAGTTATATAACCAGTGTAACTCGTCTTGATCCCTGATCGAATTTTATACGTAAGTTTGAACTGACCTGATAGTCTTGTAAATGGTGACAAAGGGACAATCTTCTCATCACTAAATGAGCCTGTCGGAGTGAATAATTTCCTACCATAATAACGTCCTGACGATTGGAAATATCTAAAGGTAGAATAAAAGGTTAGTCTGTCACCCAATATCGGAATCGGTCCGCTTAGGCTCCCAGAGACATTAGATTGCTGAAAAATATTTTCAAAGATATTTAAATACTTGGTGTAGCCATCATTATCTAGACTAAATTCATGCTCACCCCAATCTCTACGTCCGTTCCCTTCCCCTGGGCTTGGTTGAGTAGTTTTTCCATCACCATTGTAATCATAATAATCTCCAAGATACCCGTCATACCCAACATCATCGTTCAAAGGCTCAGAGCCTTCATCCCCATCCCAGGTTTGATTACCATTTCTGTCCCAATAAATTTCCCCCTCGTCCCAGATACCATTATTATTTAAATCGTAAAGAATTTCACCGTAATCCCAGTTTCCGTCACCGTTAAGATCTGTAAAAGACTGCCAATTGGAAAAGGGTGACGATAGCGAATATATGTCTGAATGATTTGAGTGATAACCTCCTGCATAGAAGTCAAGGTTCCCCTCATAATTCTGACCTCCGTCCTTGGTTACCACATTTACAATACCGGACATTGCCTGCCCGTACTCTGCGTTAAAAGTACCCGAGATTACCTGAACCTCTTGAATACCAGCATTCTCAATCTCCAAGCCAGAGCTACCGTCATAGGAGTCCGTAGTAGCAACACCATCTACCCAAAAAGAAACTTCACTGCTACGCCCGCCTCTTACATGAAAACCACCATTTGGATCACGCACGATTCCAGCCTGCAGCTCAATTATATCCCCCACATCAGTTACTGGTAGATTTTCGATATCCTCAGAACTCACTACCGCAGACATCGATGTTTGATCCAGTCGCACTGTAGGCTTTTCTGCCGTTACTATAATTTCTTCACCTTCTATGGTCTCTGGTTTTAAGGAAAAGTCAGTTTTTGCCGTTAGATCTACAATAACCTGTGTACCCTCAATAGTAACAGTGCTATACCCAATCATTGAAGCTGAGATTTCATATATCCCAGGTGGGACATTCAAGATAAAGTACTCTCCCGCTAAGTTGGTAGCTGCACCATAGGAAGTGCCCTTAATAATGATATTACATCCTACTAGCGGCTCATCATTCTCATCTACAACTGTTCCAGATATTTTACCTGTAGTACCTGCGTGTAGTAATTGAAGGAAGGAAAAAACGTATACAGCTAATTTCAAATTCCTAACTATAAATATCAATTCTGCTCCATTAAATTTAAAATTACCGTTTAGTAACTCAAATTATACTTACTAATTTAAATGCATATATATCTTGATGAAAAAAAAATCCAATCCAAATAGATCAAGTGGAGTTTTATTACACATAACTTCATTACCAGGGCCTTATGGTATTGGTGAAATTGGCATTGAATCAAAAAGGTTTGTTGATAATCTTGTTTCTATGGGCCAAGATTATTGGCAAATTTTACCAACAAATTACCCCGAACAATGCAATAGCCCTTACGATACAAATTCAGCATTTGCTCAAAATCCTTTCCTCATTAGTTTAGATGACCTGCTTGAAGATGAGCTGATAAAAAGTTCTGATTTAGAACCTATCCCTACATTTAGTAAGAAACGAATTGATTATAATAAAGTAAAAAATTGGAAATATCCTATACTAAAGAAAGCAGCCTCTAATTTTCAATCAAAGAAAGATCAAAAATTTTCTGATTATAAAGATTTTTGCAATAAACAAAAGTTTTGGCTCAATGATTATGCCGTGTTTATGGTTATTAAAGAGATCCAAAAAAAGCCCGATTGGTCTTTTTGGAGTAAACGTCTAAAAGAGATTAAGGGTGAAAACATCAAAAAAGTTGAAAATCAATTTAAAAATGAAATCGAATGTATAAAAATTTTGCAATATTTTTTTGATCGACAATGGAAACAATTAAAAAGATATGCGAATCAGCGTGGAATTAAACTGATCGGAGATATCCCAATTTATGTCTCATTCAACAGTGCTGATGTTTGGATGAATAAAAGTTTATTTAAACTTGATGAAAACTGTAAAATGTTGTTTCAATCAGGTGTCCCGCCTGATCACTTTGCAAATTCTGGGCAACTTTGGGGGCATCCTATTTACAACTGGGAAAATCACTCTAAATCAGGTTTTAATTGGTGGATCGAACGAATCAAATACTTGAGGCAGAATGTTGATTTTGTAAGAATTGATCATTTTAATGGTTTTGCTAAATATTGGGAAGTACCTATCGGTGATAAAGATGCTAGCAGGGGACGGTGGGTAATTGCTAAAGGGATGGAACTATTGCAAAAGTTATATATGTCCATGGAAAAGGTAAATTTAATTGCTGAGGATTTAGGTGAGGCATCCAAAGATGCCCTAGTTATTAGAGAAAAGTACGATATTCCTGGAATGAGCATTTTGCAATATATGTTAAACGAAAACGAAAATGCATGGTACAATGTAGAGAAAACTGTGTTATATACAGGCACTCATGATAACGACACAATATTGGGATGGTACGATCATATCAGAAAGGACTTGTCAAAAAAAGAACTTGAAACTGTTAATCGTACTTTAAACATAGACCCACAAGAAGTTAATTGGTCGATGATAGAATATTCTTTACATTCAAATGCTTATTTAGTTATTGTTCCTATTCAGGATATTTTAGGATTAGGCTCAAATGCTAGAATGAATAAACCTGGCACCGTTAGTAAAAAAAATTGGTCATGGAGAATGGATCCATCTGAACTTAATAGCTCCAAGGTTAGAAGAATGAAAAATTATACAATGGAATCAAGTAGAGGATGAAACATCAATTTGATATAGCATATTTTTCAGCCGAAATTGGATTATCTAGAAGCATACCTACCTATAGTGGAGGTTTAGGTATTCTTGCAGGCGATCATATTAAATCTTCAGCTGATATTGGATTAAATATGTGCGCGATTACTTTACTTTACAAGGAGGGTTACTTTAAGCAGCGGATCGATGAAGATGGTAATCAAACCGAAACCTATCCAAAATTTGATCCCTATCCACTACTTGATAAATTAGATTTAACATTCAAGTTGCGTTTGAGAAACAGGGATGTGTTTATTGAAGTATACCAATATAAATACATAGGCATTAATGGTCATGAATTACCAGTTTACTTTTTAGATACGGATTGTGAAGAAAATTTTCCAGATGACCAAATCATATCTTTAAGGCTTTATTCGGGCGATAAAGATCATAGAATTTTACAAGAAGCTATTTTAGGTTTTGGTGGAATGAAATTACTTGACGCTCTTGGTCAAGAGTCAATACAAAAGTATCATATGAATGAAGGACACTGCTCATTTTTGGTTCTAGACTTACTTGAAAAGTATCAAGGTGATGAAAAAAAGGTTAGAGAACAATGTCACTTTACCACTCATACACCTGTGCCTGCAGGCCATGATCATTTTTCCTATTCACGTGTAGAAAAATTACTCAAGGGTCTCCTACCAAAAGGGTTAAAACTACCCTCCCTAGTTCAAAACGGTGTATTCCATATGACAGAGCTTGGGTTATACTTTAGTAATTCAGCAAATGGAGTATCCGAGCTTCACGGGCACGTAGCCAGAGATCAATTTAGTTGGAAAGATATTGGCCATATAACAAATGGTGTTCATCACGTATATTGGATGAGCGGACCGAATAAAGAATTATTTGATGTTAATTTTAAAGATTGGAGATCAGACCCTGAACAATTATTTAATATAGACAAGATTCCAAACCCAGTTCTAAGAGCAACTCACAGGCAGAGTAAAAAGCGATTATTGGCCTATGCAAATTCACAACTATCTAAAGCTTTGGATATTAATACCCTAACTATTGGTTTTGCAAGAAGAGCAGCAACATATAAAAGAGCTCAACTTATTTTTAAAGATGTAGACAGGCTCATTGATATAGGAAAAGGTAAAATACAAATAATTTTTTCAGGGAAAGCACATCCTAAAGACGAAGGCGGGAAATCGCTAATTAAAAATATTGTTAAATGCTCTAAATACTTTACTGGTCATATAAAAATAATTTACTTAGAAAACTATAATATGTGGCTTGGACGTCTTATAACATCTGGAGTAGATGTCTGGCTCAATACCCCGCTTAGGCCCAACGAAGCATCAGGTACCAGTGGAATGAAAGCATCTTTAAATGGCGTACCAAATTTGTCGGTTCTTGACGGTTGGTGGTCAGAAGGTTGCATAGATGGGGTGAATGGCTGGGCAGTAGGAAACCCTAATGAAATATCAGATGAATCGGATGCAGATCATCTATATAATCTCATTGAAAATAATGTTATCCCCTCGTACTACGGTGATAAAGATGATTGGTCAACTATGATGAAAGAGTCTATCAAAACAGGTATTAGTTATACATCACACAGAATGGTAACGGATTACAACAATCAATATTATAAGTTATAGCTACAAGTAATATGGAAAGACTAGACCTTATAATTATTACTGTCTATTTATTAGCAATTGTAGTTGTTGGACTATTGCTACAAAAGAGGGCATCTAAAGATATCGATTCTTATTTCCTGGGAGACAGAAAATTACCTTGGTGGGTTCTTGGTGCTTCTGGGATGGCTTCCAATACTGATATTGCTGGTACAATGATTAACACTGCGTTTATCTACGCCCTTGGTACAAAGGGGTTTTTCATTGAAATACGTGGAGGCGTGACCCTCATCATGGCTTTTCTTATGGTCTTCATGGGTAAGTGGAATAGGCGATCTAAAGTGATGACCCAGGCAGAATGGATGCATTTTAGATTTGGAACAGGTAAAGAAGGGGACACCGCGAGAATCATTGCTGCATTTTCATCAATTATAATGACTGTTGCAATGGTTACCTATTTTGTCATCGGAGCTGGAAAATTCGTGGGATCGTTTTTAGAAATTGAACCAATTTATGCTTCTTTAATTATGGTTGTTTTAGCAATGATTTACACGGTGGCGAGTGGTTTATATGGGGTTGTGTGGACGGATGTATTCCAGGGAATTTTCATTTTTGCAGTTATAATGTACATTTCAGTAATGGCAATGAGCCTCGTAGATCTTCCAGAAGAATTTATGGTCTCTGTGCCCATGTTAGATGGTTCATTTACCACTATAAAAACTACTCTATCTGAGTGGTCTAGAATCACTCCTCCAAATGAGATGAATATGCCTGCTGGATCCACATTTGAGATATACAATCTTTTTGGCATTGCTATTATGTTTTACCTTTTTAAGGTAACCTTAGAGGGATCTAGTGGAGCTGGGGGGTATATGTTGCAACGATATTTTGCTGCAAGAAGTGATAGAGAAGCTGGTCTTCTCTCTTTGTTTTGGACTTCTCTTCTAGCATTTCGTTGGCCGTTAATTGCATCTTTTGCCATGTTAGGAATTCACCATGGACTAAATCCTGAGTATAACGTCATCGCTGATCCTGAATTAGTGTTACCAACTGTAATCAAACATTATATACCTACGGGTGTAAAAGGGCTGCTGATGGCAGGGTTAATGGCGGCTGCAATGTCTACTTTTGATTCCACTGTTAATGCAGGCGCAGCCTACTGGGTAAAAGACTTGTATCAAACATATCTGCGACCCAATGCAACAGAAAAGGATTTAATGTTTCAGGGCCGAGTTGCATCTTTAGTCATAGTTGCACTGGCATTATTGTTCAGTCTTACGATTAAAAATATCAATGAGATATGGGGCTGGATTACTATGGGAATTGGTGCAGGAATGTTTATTCCACAGGTGATAAGATGGTACTGGTGGAGATTTAATGGATATGGCTTTGCAATTGGAACCGCCTTTGGTATGATTGCTGCTGTGCTTACCAAAGCATTTGGAGGCCCAATACCAGAATACACCTCCTTTTTGATAGCGAGCGGAAGTTCTTTAGTTGGCTGTTTAATTGGTACATTTTTTACAGCACCTACGGACAAAAGAGTGTTATTTAATTTTTATAAGATAACTCGCCCTTTTGGCTTATGGGATACGGTACGCAATCAATTACCTGATAACATTTTAGAGAAGATAAATCTAGAAAATCGACGAGATATCATTGCAACTTTTTTTGCAGTCCCTTGGCAGGTTGTTCTTTTTTTGACAGGAATGATGATCGTCCTAAAACAATGGTCAAATGTTCTAAGTTTATCAATACTGCTACTTATTCTTTCAGCAGGTTTATATTGGTTTTGGTTTAGACATCTTTCAAGTGAAGTCAAAGTCGATTCTTGATAAGATTATTTTTATTATCTCTTTCTATTGTATGTGGGCAATCTTTAGACGTTGCTTTCCGATATGTTGCTGGACCCAATGATGACTTTATAAGGGTTTTTGTTCCTGGAACGATGCCAAGCGGCACGTCCAATGATTGGGGGCCGAATTCAAATGGAATGATTGCCCCAAGTGCTCCCTCTAGAATGAACTACAATGAGACAACTGATTCTTATGAAAAGACATACTCACTAAGTGTAGGTGATGAGCATCAATATAAAATTCATTTTCATCACAATTCATCTGGCTCTAACTATACCTGGATACCTGATCCACTTAATCCATTAACAACAGATGACAACTGGACCAACTCAATCTTAGAAGTTACTGATCCTCTCCTATTTCAGGAAGCTCGGCACCTAAATAGTGTTGGAGAGGTTACAGGCTTTAGCATGGGCATTTTCGCTTCTGAAGGTGTTGACTCCATACGATATTCAATTGGTGGTGACACTCTTCCTGGTACAGAGTATTATCAGGACAATGGTGTGTTGTACATTCCTTTCAATCCACCTCTATCTGTTTACGATCCTATCTGGGTACAGGCATCTATCTCTGGCTCTTGGGATACGGTTTATGATTTTGGTGCCATAGAAATCATTGAAGCTCCCATCCCAGGTGGAATTGATTTAGGTCCTACCTGGCTAAACAATTCTATGTTTCTAGCTGTCTATGCACCTTCTCAACCAGTTATGAGAGTAGTTGTTAATTCTCTAGAAAATGCTTCAGAAGAACCTGAAGCGTTAACAATGTACAAAGATCCAAACATCCAGGATACATGGTGGATTGAGCTAGATCTACCAAATGGTGAATACGAATACGAATACCTTCTGATTAATGGCAACAGGATTGCTGATCCCTTTTCAAGAAGACTCACAAATGGAAAAACAAGGATAGAAATAGGTCCAGGTGGAATATCTACCGCTGATGATTTTATATGGAGTTCTAATGACTATATTAGGCCATCGTTGGATACACTTATCATCTACGAATTACATGTAGATGATTTTTCTGCTCAGGGCAATGGACAGGGAACATTTTTAGATGTCATCGATAGGCTAGATCATTTGAAAATGGCAGGAATAAACGCGATTGAATTACTCCCTATCACTGAATTTCCTGGCACCCATTCATGGGGCTATGACCCTCAACTTATGTCAGCGGTAGAAGAAAACTATGGAACACCCGAAGAGTTTATGAGGTTAGTCGATGAAGCGCATTCAAGAGGGATAGCCGTAATCATAGACCTAGTGTGGAATCATATTAAATCAACCAGTCCAATTTGGGAGATACAACCGGACTATGATTTAAATCCATACATCAAGTTGCATACAGATTTGAATCCAAATGAAGCAGAGGGTTCCTGGGGAATGTTAGACTGGGACCATTTTAATCCAAACACCATAGATTATATTAATAGGGTAAACAAAATCTGGGTGGATGAATACAGAGTGGATGGATTTAGATTTGATGCTATGTACATGATTGGCTGGGATATGCAGCAGCAGGAATACGGAATTCCTGCCTGGTCAACTGAACTTAGAAACCATGATCCCACAATCTACCAAATTGCAGAAC
>ENA-OSEY01000830-OSEY01000830.1-marine-metagenome-genome-assembly--contig:-NODE-830-length-21768-cov-10.891522_pt1 | contig 21768 bp, 22 predicted proteins | sample MGYA00248465_ERZ534230 | MGnify/ENA primary metagenome ERZ534230 (study PRJEB26409, sample SAMN06344110) | marine metagenome | isolation source: Sea water from surface | place: Atlantic Ocean:Southern...
GGCAACCCTTTTGCAAGATCTCCAGCATGAGCTGCAATTCTATATGCCATTAAGCCCTCTTTAACATCTTCTTTATTTGGCAAACCTAAGTGTTCTTTTGGAGTGACATAACACAACATCGCGCAACCATACCAACCTATCATTGCCGCTCCAATTGCAGAAGTAATATGATCGTACCCAGGTGCAATGTCAGTAGTTAAAGGACCTAAGGTATAAAATGGTGCCTCAGAACATTCTTCTAATTGTAAATCCATATTTTCTTTAATTAATTGCATAGGAACATGTCCAGGACCTTCAATCATAGTTTGTACATCGTGATTCCAAGCTATTTGAGTAAGTTCTCCTAAAGTTTTTAATTCTGAAAACTGAGCTTCATCATTAGCATCTGCAACTGACCCAGGTCTTAAGCCATCGCCCAGAGAAAAAGTGACATCGTACTCTCTCATAATCTTACAAATGTCTTCAAAATGAGTGTATAAGAAATTTTCTTTATGATGAGCTAAACACCATTTAGCTAATATTGATCCACCTCTCGATACAATACCTGTCACTCTTTCTGCAGTCATAGGGACATATCTCAACAAAACTCCTGCATGAATTGTGAAATAATCAACTCCTTGTTCGGCTTGTTCAATTAGAGTTTCTTTAAAGACATCCCAATTTAAATCCTCTGCAACGCCATTTACTTTTTCAAGAGCTTGATAAATTGGAACGGTTCCAATTGGCACAGGAGAATTTCGTACGATCCATTCTCTCGTTTCATGAATATTCTTTCCAGTAGATAAATCCATCACAGTATCTGCGCCCCATCTTGTAGCCCATGTAAGTTTTTCTACCTCGTCATGAATAGACGAAGATAAAGCTGAATTTCCAATGTTAGCATTAACTTTAATTTTAAAATTTCTTCCAATAATCATTGGTTCAATTTCAGGATGATTGATGTTTGCAGGAATTACTGCTCTTCCAGAAGCCACCTCGTCACGAACAAATTCAGGTGTGATTATGTCTGGTAAGTTAGCTCCAAAACTTTCTCCTTTATGATAGGTTCCTTTCCTTAACCTCTCATTTTTTTCTCGACATTGATTTTCGCGAATAGCTATATATTCCATTTCCTCGGTAACGACCCCTTGCTTTGCGAGAGACATTTGCGTGCTATTTGGACTAGAAGACTTTCTCAACTTTAACCACGCGTTCCTTTGTTTTGGAAGGCCTGATTCAATATCTATTGGAACCTCAGGATCTGAATATGGACCAGAAGTATCGTAAAAATAAATGGGTGGATTAGGATGTTTACCTTCCGAGCTTACAGAACTGGTTTGAAGAACTTTTCTCATAGGTACTTTTATGTCTTCGTTTGAACCCTTTATATAAACTTTTTTAGAGCCATTAAAAAGTTTAGTAGCGGTTTGAAGGATTTGAGTTGATTCTGGCGAGTTATCTAGTGATCTAGAGTTTATTTTTTTCATTTAATATATTTTAAATCTATTTCACTATTAACTAAATATTTTTAAGAAAAAAAATTGATTATTTTTATAAAAATATAATCATTTGTATAATGTTTACAGTGTCAACTTTAATTAATATATAATTTATTAATGATCAAGATCGGTTCCTTTATTTTTTTTCTTATTTTTTCCTTTTGTGCTAACGCTAATTCACTTACTTTGGCGGAAGTTTATGAAATTGCTTTGAATAAAGATCCTGAATTAAAAATTGCTGAAGCGACTTATAGAGCTGAAAAAGAAGCTAAAGCAAAAGGAATTGCTGGCCTCTTACCTAGTTTAACGACTAGAGGCATTACAAGCTGGAACGAATCAGAAGTTTTAAGAGGCACACAATCAACTTTTTTTGATGGTACAGGAAATAATACTTACGGATATTCTGCTGATTTGATTCAACCAATATTCAGAGTAGATAGATGGTTTCAGTTTAGCCAAGGAAAAGCAATGAGTGAAGTTGCAAAAGCTAAATTTGCTTACGCCCAACAAGAGACAATAACCAGAGTTTCAAAGACATATTTTAGCCTGCTTAAGGCAATTAAAAATTTAGAAGTTGCAAAAGCTGAGGAAAATGCAATAAAAAGACAAAGAGATATTGCAAAAAGACTTTTTGAAGAAGGAGTTTCCTCTGTAACAAATTTCCAAGAGGCTCAAGCATTTTATGATTTATCTCAAGTTTCGAGAATTGCAAGTCAAGGAGAACTAGAATTTGCACGTGAAGCGTTAATAGCTATCATCGGAGAAGCTCCTGACTTATCAGATTTAAATGACAATTACCCAATTAGTTCGCCAAACCCTAAATCTCAGGATCAATGGGTAGGTATGGGGTTAACTAATAATTTTTCTTTAAAAGCCTCGAAACTTGCCACCAGAGCCGCTAAAAGAAACGCACAAAGCAAGCTTTCAGATCATTTTCCGGATGTCGATCTCGTAGCTAATATCACTCGAAACAATAGTAGACAGCCATCTTTTGCTGGTGGTAATTTTAGTTTTGAAGAAAACTATATTGAAGACAGAAAATACAGTCTTCAATTTTCTTGGCCCCTCATGGCGGGAGGTTTAATTAGCTCCGAAAGAAGAGAAGCTTACGCAAATTTTGAAAAAGCTGAACAACAAGAAATCTTGATGGAAAGAAAGATTAAACAACAAATAAAATCTTCTTATTCTGCTGTATTAACTAATCTAGCTAATGTTAAAGCTCGCGAACAAGCTCTAAAATCATCAGAGTCTGCGCTAAGAGCAACACAATTTGGATACGAATCTAATACTAGAAATATTGTAGATTTATTAAATGCTGAGAGAAACTTCTTTTCTGCGCAACGAGATTTTAATTCCTCAAAATATGATTTCATCATTGCGGAGCTTAATCTTAAACTCTCTGCTGGTGTCTTATCACCTTCTGATATATATGACATTAGCAATTATATGAACAATTAAATGCCAGAGCTTCCTGAGGTAGAAACGACTCTTCGTGGAATTTCAAAAAAGATTTTAAATAAAGAAATAAAGACATTTGATTTACGCACAGAAAAATTAAGATGGCCAATAGATAAGGGTCTAAAAAAATTTCTTAAAAATAAAATTATTAAATCAGCAGAGAGGCGAGGAAAGTACATAATTTTGCACTTATCTGAAAGTCACCTTTTAATCCATTTAGGAATGTCAGGCAAATTAAGAGTTTTTAAAGAACAAGTGCCATCAAAAAAACATGAACACTGGGATATAAACTTTGTTGACGGTTGGACCTTGAGGTATACAGATGTAAGAAAATTCGGCGCATTGATAAAAATTACTTCTGATCCTGAAGATCATAAATTATTAAAGAATTTAGGACCCGAACCATTAGGCAACTACTTCAACGGACTATATCTATTTGAAAAAACTAGAAAAAAAACTCGACCTATAAAAAATTTAATTATGGACTCAAACATAGTCACCGGTGTCGGGAATATTTATGCCAATGAAGCGCTTTTTTTGGCTGGGATTCGCCCTAGAAAACAATCACAAAAACTTACAAAGGATAATTGCAATAATTTATCTCAAGCCATCAGACAAACTTTATCTGAAGCTATAGAAGCAGGTGGGACTACTCTTAAAGACTATACAAATGCTACCGAAGCGCCTGGTTACTTTAAAAAAGAACTAAGAGTTTATGATCGCGGCAATCTTCCCTGTTTAACTTGCAAAACAAATTTAAAGTTGATTAGACAAGCAAACAGGCAGACAGTTTATTGCCCTAGTTGTCAAAAATAAAAGAAATTAAGAAAGTTTGCCTTTTAATGCTTCTAATGAAACTGGATGAACAAATTCAGAAACGTCTCCGCCCATTTTGCAGATTTCTTTTACAAGAGTAGACGAAATATAGGAATACTTTTCTTTAGGCGTTAAAAAAACACTTTCTAGTTCAGGCATCATTGCACGATTCATATTTGCTAACTGAAACTCGTATTCAAAATCGGCAACAACTCGAAGCCCCCTGATTAAAATTTTTGCGTCATTATTTTTGGCTAAATCTACTAAAAGTCCTGAAAAGCCAATCACTTCGATTTTTTCATTGTCTGAAAATATCTTTTTCGCAATTTCAATTCTTTCATCAAGAGTAAATAAAGGATTCTTTGCTTCGCTCGCCGCAATAGCTATCACTACTGAATCGAATAATTCGCAAGCCCTCTCTATTAAATCGACGTGACCTTTTGTCATGGGATCAAAAGTCCCGGGATAGATAGCTCTTTGGCTCATAGAGGTATTATATTCTATTTACTTAAGTAATTTAGAATAAATACCCCAGAGCTATGAAGCTTAAAATAAATCGGCGTTCATGACCTTATTCCAAGCGCTCACAAAGTCATTTATGAATTTTTCTTTGTTATCTTCGGTTGCGTAAACCTCAACTAAAGCTCTCAATTGAGAATTAGAACCAAAAACTAAATCTGCTCTCGAAGCCGTTCTAGTTTTTTCGCCACTAATTCGATCAAAAGCTTCATAAGAGTTTCCGGTTCCATTAGGTTTCCACTGAACCCTCATATCTAGAAGAGTTTTGAAATAATCATTAGAAAGTTCATTTGGGTTCTCTGATAAAAGCCCATAATCACTTGAAGTAATACCCAAAGATCTCATTCCGCCGAGTAAAACAGTCATTTCCGGTGCAGTTAGTCCTAAGAGTTGAGACTTATCAAGCATTATTTCCTCCGCACTGACGCTTAATCCCGATCTGTGATAATTTCTGAATGCACATGATAGAGGTTCTAAATATTCAAAAGAATCAGCATCTGTTTGATCTTGCGAAGCATCAGCTCTTCCTGGTGTAAAAGGAACTTCAACTCCTGTTGCTTTCTCAACACCAACATTTCCGCCTAAAATTATTACATCAGCAATTGATGCTCCTGTTTCGTCAGAAATAGTCTCGTAAAGTTTAAGAACTTTTGAAAGTTGTTCAGGTTTATTAGCCTCCCAGTTCTTTTGTGGTTCTAAACGAATTCTTGCTCCGTTAGCTCCACCTCTCATGTCTGAGCCCCTATAAGTTGATGCACTTGCCCAAGCTGTCTCAACCATTTCTTGAATCGAGAGACCACAAGCTTGAAGTTTCTCTTTTACAGAGGCAACATCATAATCAGTTGTTCCTGCCGGAATTGGATCTTGCCAAATTAAATCTTCTTCTGGAACTTCAGGGCCCATGTAATTGGATTTAGGTCCCATATCCCTGTGAAGTAATTTGAACCAAGCTTTAGCAAAAGCATCTGCAAATTCATCAGGATTATTAAGAAAATGTTCAGAAATTTTCTTGTAACTAGGATCAGTTTTAAGAGCAATATCTGTGGTAGCCATTATAGTTGGCTCCTTTTTACTAGGATCATGCGCACTAGGCGCCATGTCTTCCTCTTTTTGATCTTTGGCATACCATTGGTGCGCCCCTGCAGGACTTTTACCTAGTTCCCAATCATATTTAAATAATAGTTCAAAATAACCGTTGTCCCATTGAATCGGATTAGTTGTCCAGGCTCCTTCTAAACCACTAGTAATAGTGTCTTGTCCAAGACCACTGCCATGGGCATTTGTCCAACCAAAGCCCATTTGCTCAATTGGAGCACCTTCAGGTTCAGCTTGAACCAATTCAGCATCCCCAGCACCATGACACTTTCCGAAGGTATGACCGCCAGCAACTAAAGCCACAGTTTCGTAGTCATTCATAGCCATTCTGCCAAAGGTTGTTCTAATATCATGTGCACTTGCCATGGGATCAGGATTTGCATCCGGGCCTTGAGGATTTACATATATAAGACCCATTTGAACAGCAGCCAGAGGGTTATCAAGTTCTCTTTCGCCTTTATAACGTGTGTTTTCTAACCATTGCTCTTCAACTCCCCATAAAATATCTTCTTCAGGAGCCCAGATATCAGGTCTTCCGCCACTGAATCCATAAGTTTTTCCACCCATTGATTCAATAGCGACGTTTCCGGCCAAAATTAGTAGGTCAGCCCAGCTAATCTTATTTCCGTATTTTTCTTTTACTGGCCATAAAAGGCGTCTAGCCTTATCAAGGTTTCCGTTATCGGGCCAACTATTTAAAGGAGCAAATCTTTGCGCTCCTGTTCCTCCGCCACCTCGACCATCGGTTGATCTATAGGTTCCAGCTGCATGCCAAGTAAGCCTTATAAAAAACGGTCCATAGTGACCATAATCAGCCGGCCACCAATCTTGAGAATCTGTCATTAAATCAAGTAGATCTTGTTTTAAAGCAAAATAATCAAGTTTCTCAAATTCTGATTTGTAATCAAAATCTTCGCCCATAGGATTGGACTTTCTATCATGTTGATGAAGAATGCTTAAATTAAGCTGATCTGGCCACCAATCTTTGTTTGAAGTACCACTTGTGGTGTTTTTTGTCATCGAGCCATGCATGACTGGACATTTATCTATATTTGATTCTGTTTTATCCATAATACCCTCTTATTTATAAGTAAAACTTTTTTATAATTTACCTTTATTTGATATATTGTTAAATATATATTTTTCTAATAAATAATTCGATAAAATCGAACATAAATGATTTCTATTAAACAAATTAATTACGCGATCGCTGTAGCTGAAACCCTTCACTTTAAAAAGGCAGCTGAAAAATGCTTTGTCTCACCTTCTACGTTGAGTAATGCAATTACTGAAATGGAAAGCCAACTTGGAATTAAACTATTTGAACGAAATAACAAAAAAGTAATTATAACTTCACTAGGCGCTGTGATAATTGAAAAAGCTCAAAACATTAAAAATGAGGTTGATAACATTAACAAATTAAGCGAGCTTAATTCAGAACCATTATCTAATTCTATTTCACTTGGAATAATTCCAACTATAGGTCCTTTTTTATTGCCCGTGCTTCTTCCTAAAATAAAGGATGATTTCCCAAATTTAAAATTGAACATTGTAGAAGCCCAAACAGATGTCCTTTTAAGGAAAATATCTTCGGGTGAAATTGAAATGGCAATTATGGCATTACCCTTTGAAACCTCTGGATTTAATGTAAACAAATTTTGGAAAGAAAATTTTTTTTGGATTACAAAAAAGGATGACCCAAGAGCAAAAAAAAATTCTATAAAGGCAAAAGATCTTGATCTTTCTGAACTAATTATGCTGGAAGAAGGCAATTGTCTAAAAGATCATATTTTAAATGCTTGTAAAATTAAAAATACTTCAAAAATTACGTTCAACGCATCTACTTTGAGCACCTCAATTGAATTAGTAAAAGGGGGTATTGGTACGACACTTGTTCCTGAAATGGCCGTTAACAAATTAATTGCTAGCAATCCAGAATTAACAAAAATTAAACTTGATGAAAAAGGACCTCACAGAGAAATAGCTTTAATCTCCAGACAAAATTATGCTGGAGCAAGGGACCTAGAAAAACTAATTCAATTATTTTCTTTTGAACTGAATAAAAATAAAAAAAGTTAAAACTAATTAATTTTTTATTTCTACTTTTAATTTTTTTATTTGTCTTTTGTTGGAAGATAAAATACTGAATTTTAAATTTTCAATTTTTATCGATTCTCCTGTCTTAGGGAATCTTCCAAACTTATTTGAAACTATTCCCCCTATAGTATCGAAATCTTCATCGGAAAAACTAGTTGAAAAACGTTCATTAAATTCTTCAATTTCAGTGATGGCATTCACTACGTATTCAATCTCAGATTTTTGAATTATTTTTGTTTCCTCTCCGATATCAGTTTCATCCTCTATTTCGCCAACAATTTCTTCAAGGACATCTTCAATTGTAACCAGCCCACTAACTTCGCCAAATTCATCAACGACAAGAGCCATATGACTTCTGTTGGATTTGAATTCATCTAATAAAACATTAATTTTTTTGCTTTCAGGAATGTGATTTACCGGTCTAACAATTTCTTGGATATTTAAAGCAGAAATATCTAAGCCTTCTTTAATTAAACCTGGCGCAAACTTAAGCAAGTCTTTTGCAAGAAAAATTCCAATTATTTTCGACTCGTCTTCATTAAATACTGGGAATCTAGAGTGAGATGATTTAACCACCTTGTCAATGAGTTCGTCTATGCTGTCAACTTCATTTATAGAAATCATTTGAGATCTTGGGACCATCACATCCCTAACTGGTATAGAAGCGAATTCTATTGTTTCCTCCATCATTTCTAAGACATCCTTGTCAATGATGTTATTCTCTTCAGCTTCTTTCAAAACTGATGCTAGTTCATTTTGATTAACGGGTTTGAAAGAAATTTTTCTATAAATTTCTCTTAAATTATTTCTGATTCTTTTAAATATGCTCAGTTTTGAAACTAACTGAGCCTCAGTACTTGGAGGTTCTTCTTTCATCCTAATAAGGATCTCCTGCAGATAGCTTATTCATTATTTCCTTTTCTAGTCTCTCCATTTTTGACGTTTCTTCTTCATCTTGATGATCATAACCAATTAAATGAAGAAGGCCGTGGATTATCATATGTTTTAGTCTATTTTCAAAGATTTTTTTATACTTTTTAGATTCTTTTAAAATTACCTCTTCGCACAAAGCTATCTCTCCTATTAATGTCTTATTCTCTCCAGTAGGAAAATTCTGAGGAATTTCAAAGGACAAAACGTTAGTTGGTTTGTTTGAATTTCTATAAGTTTTATTCAACAATTGCATTTCCTCAGGGCTTACAAAGCTTACATTTAAATGATGGTTGTTAGTGAATTCATATTTAGCTATTTTGAGAGCTTCTATGACGATGTCTAAGATTTCAGGCTCAGATAAATCTACAAATTTTGAGGATCTTATGTTGTTTAGATTTAATTGCATTAATCTTTTTTTCGCTCGTATGCTTCTATGATCTTTTGGACTAAATTATGTCTAACAACGTCATCTGCATGAAAATAGTGAAATGCAATATCTTTTTGAGAATCAAGAATTTTTATAGCGTCTGACAATCCTGATGGAGTTCCTTTTGGTAAATCGGTTTGAGTGATATCCCCAGTCACAACTGCAGTAGATCCAAAACCGATCCTAGTCAGAAACATTTTCATCTGAGCTGGAGTGCAGTTTTGCGCTTCATCCAGTATCAAAAAAGCATCATTTAGAGTTCGGCCTCTCATGTAAGCCAAGGGAGCAACCTCTATTTTTCCATTCTCGATTAATCTTCCTACTTTTTCTGGCCCCATCATATCAAAGAGCGCGTCATACAAAGGTCTTAAATAAGGATCAACTTTTTGGGAAAGATCTCCAGGTAAGAATCCTAAATGTTCACCTGCTTCCACAGCGGGTCTCGTCAAAATTATCTTGTTTACTTTTTCTTCAACAAACATATTTACTGCAGCAGCAACTGCAATATAGGTCTTTCCTGTTCCAGCAGGTCCGATCCCAAAAGCAATATCATGATCCATGATTGCTTGAACAAAGTTTTTTTGAGACTTATTTCTAGGAGTTACGTACAACTTAGGAGTTTGAATAGTTAAATCTTTTTCTTTTTCTAACTCAAAAATGGTGCCATCTGAGTCTGATGCTGTTCCGTTAAGTGCCCTGCAAATAGAAAAATGGACTTCATCGGGAGACACTGATTCACTGGTTTGAGCAAGAGCAGCTAAATCTTCAAGAATCATTCTCGCTTTCACCACATTATTTTTTTCTCCGGATATAGAAAAACTATTACCCCTGCTTTTAATTTTAATTGCTAATGAATTCTCTATCTGTTCCAAATTTGCGTTTACAGGACCGCAAATCAAGGAAAGATTTTGTGTTTCTATTTCAGGTAACTTAAATTTTAATTTTGGCATATATTAGAATCTTTCTAACTCACCCCTTAATGAATTTGTTAATTGGTCAACAATTTTAATGTTTTCAAAATTTCCCACTACATCTTTATGTGAAGGAAAATTAACAACTCTATTATTTTCAGTTCTTGCCTGAAGTTCTCCAGGATTTTTTTTGGACACACCGATTACTAAACAATTTTCTATAGTTCCAACCATCTTTCTTGATATTTTAGACGAAAGTTCATTAAGTTTATGCTGCAAAATAGAAAGTCTTTCTTTTTTTATTTCAATACTAACATTGTCTTCCATTTCTGATGCGGGTGTATTTGGCCTCGGGCTATAAATGAAACTAAAAGATTCATCAAATCCCACTTCGTCAACTATGTCCATAGTATCTTGAAAGTCTTTGTCTGTTTCTCCTGGAAATCCGACAATGAAGTCAGATGAAAAACTTATATTAGGCCTGCTTTCTCTTATTCTCGCGATTAAATCTAAATAAAAGGAAGAGGTATATCTCCTTCTCATTAATTTTAGAATTCTATTTGAACCACTTTGCACTGGCAAATGGACATGGCTCACAAGTTCGGGAACAAATTTATAGAGTTCCACTAAGTCTTCCTTAAATTCATATGGGTGACTGGTGGTAAATCTAATTCTATCAATTCCGGTGATTTGAGAAGTTTTTTCAATTAAAAATGCTAAAGATTTTTTTTCATTCTTGTAAGTACCTTTAAAGTTATTAACATTTTGCCCTAAAAGATTTACCTCACGCACTCCTCTCAAGGCTAAAGAATTTATTTCATTCAAAATATCTTCTACAGGACGACTAACTTCATGGCCTCTTGTATGAGGAACAACGCAAAATGAACAATATTTATTACACCCCTCAGCTACGGAAACAAATGCTGTGACTTCGTCAGTTTTTGATTGAGGAAGATGATCAAATTTTTCAATTTTTGGAAAACTTACGTCAAGTTGTCTACTCAAGTTTTGAGCAGCATCAGAATACATCTTTGGAAGTCTATGAAGTGTTTGTGGTCCAAATACAATGTCAACTGCTGGAGCTCTTTGTGTTATTTTTTTGCCTTCTTGGCTAGCTACACATCCTCCGATTGCTATTTTTATATTGGGATTTTTATCTTTCAGTTTTTTCCATCTTCCAATTTGGTGAAATACTTTCTCTTGAGCTTTTTCTCTAATTGAACATGTATTTAGAACCAGTAAATCTGCTTCTTCTGGGTTATTTGTAGACTCAAATTCTTCTTTTTCAGACAAAAGATCCAGCATTTTTTCTGAATCATACTCATTCATTTGACATCCATGAGTTTTTATAAAAACCTTTCTCATTTCGATTCTAGTGATTTTGCAAAAATTGTATCTCTATAAAAACGTAATTCATTTATTGATTCATAAACATCGGCCTGAGCTCTATGAGCAGCTGTCTTATTTGAATGTTGTATTGAAATTTCTGGCCTCCATCGTTTAGTGAGTTCTTTAACAGAGCTGACATCTATACATCTATAATGAAAATAATCTTCTAATTCAGGCATATATAAAGTCAAAAACTTTCTATCATGCCAAACAGTATTACCGCAAAGAGGAGAAGAATTCTTTTTTACATGTTCTCTAAGAAATCTTAAAGTTTCTTGTTCTGCCTCTTTTTGAGTAACCTTGCTCTTTAGCACGTCTTCGATCAATCCGGAATCTCCATGATGGGTTTGATTCCAATCGTCCATAGCGTCTATATATTCTTGCGGTTGAGAAATCACAATATTTGGCCCGTCAATTATCTCAGTAAGATCTTCATTAGTGACTGCTGTAAAGATTTCAATTATCCTTTCAGCATTAGGATCTAATCCTGTCATTTCTAAATCTAACCAGATTAATTTTTTTTCCATACGATTACTCTACAATAGTAACAAAATAAGCGAATTTATGACTAAAGAGAATAAAAACGAAACTCATTTCGGTTACAAAAAAGTTAACTCTAAAGAAAAACCTGATTTGGTTAAAGAGGTTTTTGATTCAGTATCAAATAAATATGATCTTATGAATGATTTGATGTCATTAGGTATTCATAGACTTTGGAAGAAGGCCACAGTTCAAATGAGTAATCTAAGAAATGGAAACTCTGTTTTAGACGTAGCGGGTGGAACTGGAGATTTAGCTATTTTATTTTCAGATATAGTTGGAAAGTCTGGTGAAGTCTTTTTGTCAGATATTAACGAAAAGATGCTTAAAGTTGGTAGAGACAGAATTATCGATTCTGGTTGCAACAATATTCAAAATTTAGTTGCTGACGCGGAAGATTTGCCATTTGAAAAAGAAAAATTTCACTGTATTTCAATTGCCTTTGGAATCAGAAACGTAACAAATAAAGAAAAAGCATTAAAAGAGTTTTATAGATGCCTAAAGCCTGGAGGAAGACTTTTGGTTTTAGAATTCTCAAATCCAGAATACAACTGGCTCTCTGACTTATATGACCTTTATTCTTTCAATCTTTTGCCTAAATTAGGAGAGTGGATTGTTGGCGACAGCAAAAGTTACGAATATCTCGCAGAGTCTATAAGAATGCATCCTAGCCAAGACGAATTTCTCAAAATGCTAAATCACGCAGGATTTAATAATACTAATTATCAAAATATGACGGGTGGCATTGTTGCCTTGCACACTGGTGAAAAAAATAAATGACTGCATTATTCCGTTTTTTTAAGATCGCCTACTTATTTTTTTGCTATCGTATTAATGAATTAATTCCAAAAAGCGTTTTGCCTAAATGGTTAGTATTTTTATCTATCTTAAATCCTTTTCAATTTTCAAAGAAGAATAAAAATTCAGGTCAACGACTTGCTGAAGCTTTAGAAAAAGCTGGACCTGTTTTTATAAAGTTTGGACAAATCCTATCCACCAGGCCTGATTTTTTAGAAAAAGAAATAGTTGAAGAATTAAAAAAATTCCAAAATAACTTAAAGCCATTTGATTCAGATACTGCAAAAAAGATCATTGAATCCGATTTGGGTAAGTCGGTAGATGAATTATTTGCAAATTTTAACTCGGAACCTCTCGCTGCAGCTTCGATAGCCCAAGTCCACGAAGCTGAATTGCACTCAGGTGAAAAAGTCGTGATAAAAGTTGTTAGGCCGGGCCTTGAGAAAAAAATCAAAAATGATTTAGCTTTGTTAAAAGCCCTTGGCTATATAACTTCTAAATTTAAATCTGATGCAAAAAGACTAAAGTTGAAAGAGATGATCAAGGAATATGAATATGTGATAACTTCGGAAATTGATTTAAAAAAAGAAGCTGGAAACACAATTCAAACAAAAAACTTTTTTCAAAATAACGATCTGTTGTATGTTCCGAATACATACCTTGAATTTTCTGGTCCTAGAACACTCACCCTTGAGAAAATTGATGGAATTCCAGTATCTGATATAGAAACTTTAAAAGAAAAAAATGTAAATCTAAAATTACTCTCGGAACGTGGGGTAAGTATTTTTTTTAAACAATTATTTGAAGATAATTTTTTTCATGCTGATATGCATCCAGGCAACATATTTGTTAACGCTTCAAATCCCAATGCACCATCATATGTTGCAGTTGATTATGCAATCTGTGGAAGCCTCAGTGAAACAGAACAATTGTTAATAGGTAAAATGCTAGCCGACATGTTTAGTAGAAACTACGCAGGGGTTGCAAAAACGATGATTTCTGCAGAGTGGGTAGATTCAGAAACTAAACCAATAGAACTTGAAGTTACTATCAGAACCGCATTAGACCCAATTTTTGAAAAGCCGTTTAGTGAAATAAAATTTGGAGAAATGCTTTTGTATCTTTTTGAAGAAACAAGAATTTATAACTTATCACTTCCTCCATCTTTACTACTTTTGCATAAAACGCTTCTCAATATTGAAGGTTTAGGACGTCAGATTTATCCAGATCTTGATTTATGGAGCACAGCAAAACCTTTCATTCAACAATGGGTAAATAAAAAATATAACCCCGCAAATTTATTAAAAAAATTTAAAAAAGATGCGCCTTCCTTGCTTGAAAAAGCTTATGAATTTCCGGAAAAACTTGAGTCAATTTTTGAAAATATTTCCAACTTACATGAATTTAATGACGAAGTTAAAGGTCTAAGAAAAGAAATAGAAACCCAAAAAAATTCTTTAAAATATTTATTAATTACTTCTGCCGTAATTATTATTTCGGTAGTATCAATTGCATTAAGCCTATGAATGATAAAAACAACGTTATAGAGAGGCTCTCTGATATTCTCAAAGACAGAAAAGAATCCTCTGATTCGAGCTCTTACACCTCGATGCTTTATTCGGAAGGAATACAAAAAATAATTTCAAAAATTAAAGAAGAATCAAATGAATTAATTGAGGCTGCCTTAAACAATGTTAAAAAAGATGACGCAATAATTCATGAAGCTGCAGACCTGTTGTTTCACGTCATGGTATTATTAGCTCATATGGGAATAGATCCTTCTGAAATTCTCAGAGAGTTAGAAAAAAGGGAAGGTATTTCCGGAATAGAAGAAAAATCTAAGAGGTAATAATGGGTTTCGGTGGAATAAGTATTTGGCAACTTCTAATTATTTTAGCAATCATAATTCTTATTTTTGGTACTAGAAGATTTAGAAATATGGGCGGTGATCTAGGCTCAGCCTTTAAAAATTTTAGAAAGGCAGTCAAAGAAGAGCCCGAAGAGGAAAAAAAGGAAGACGATCCTCAATAAATGTTCGATATTGGTTTCTTTGAGATTTTAATAATCTGTTTTATCTCCTTAATAATTTTAGGACCCAAAAGACTGCCTGCCTTCATTACTTCAGTTGAAGAAATTTACCTAAAATTCAAAAGCGGGTTTAGAAAACTGAAACAGGAACTTTATACTGAAGGTTTTGAGGATAAAAAAAACAAAGATGACTCAGGACAATAGCTCGATTCTTTTTCAATTAGGTTTAGTAAGAAATTTACTCTTAAGAACTATTGGTGTATTGATCTTTTTTTTTGCTGTATTAACTTTTTATCAAGAGTCAATTTACATATTTGTAGCTAACCCACTGATGCAATTTTTACCAGATAATTCTTCTATGATAGCTACTGGCGTTGCTTCTCCATTTTTGACTCCATTAAAATTAAGTTTCTACGTAGCTTTGTTTTTAGCGGTTCCGTACTTAGTTATTGAATTTTTAAATTTTATTTCGCCTGGGCTTTATCGTCGAGAAAAATTGTTTTCTATTTCTATTAGCGTTTGTAGTGTAATTTTATTTTATGCAGGCATGGCATTCGCTTTTTACCTTGTATTTCCGTTAATTTTTTCGTTTTTCATAACATCTGCACCTTCAGAAATAAGTGTCATGACTGACATATCTCAATACCTAGATTTTGTTATCACAATTCTATTAGCTTTCGGCTTTGCCTTTGAAATGCCGATATTAATCCTAGCAATAATCTGGAGTGGTCTGGCCTCAAGAGAAAGTTTATCGAGAGCTAGACCGTATGTGATTATTGGCTGTTTTGTAGTTGGAATGTTGCTCACTCCGCCGGATGTAATAAGTCAAACTTTATTAGCAGTCCCAACTTGGATTTTATTTGAGCTAGGATTATTTGTTTCAAGATTCATAAAGAAATGAATAATAATTTAAGAATGATGCTCGGTTATTTAGGCTTTCTACCGTTTGGATTTCTTACAATCTTACCTTGGATCATTGGCGAAGAGTTTACCTTTCAATCTTACTTCTTATTAACAGTTTATGGAGCAATCATTTTGTCATTCTTAGCTGGAATGAGTTGGGGATGGAATATTTCTAATAAAAAAAATCTATTCATTGGAATTTCATTTTCTTTGATTAGCTTTTTTTTAATAATTATTGGTTATTTTTATTTAGAAATAGCATTAGTTATTTTTGCAATAACTTTTCCGTTATTTTATATTTTTGAAAAAGAAGCAAATGAGTTTATGCAGAATGAAAACTATTTGAAATTGAGAAGAAATCTTTCTTCAGCAGTTTCTGGATGTTTTATGCTAAGTTTTTTGACAACTTTATAAAAATGATAAGAATCATATTAATAGCAGCCTTTGTTTTAGTAACAGTTTTAATAATTGGAAATCTTTTAGCCAATAGAAATCAAAATAGTCCGAGAATCTTCAGTTACTTATTAGCTATTGTGATAGTGGCTTTAATTGCTGGCTTCGCAATTTGGTTATTGCCTCGCTTGGGGATTAATCTGTCTGGATTCTTTCAAAGAATTTTACCTTTAGTTAATTCACTAAGAGGGATTTTACCCTTCTAATCGCTTATCCCATTGTCCAAGAGCCGCGAGTTTATTCATCTCAGCTCTATGTGAGAAAGCGTCTTGAGCAGATTGAGTGTTTGCTTTATCTCCCATCCAAGCCTTAAGAGCAGCTTGCTGGAGTGCTCGGCCATACGAAAAAGTTAGTTTCCAAGGATTGCCGCCCTTTTTATTCAAAGCATCTAAATTAGCTGTGGCGTCTAAATCAGATTGCCCGCCAGATAAAAAAGCAATGCCGGGTAACTCAGCGGGAACATTTTCTTTCAAACACTTCATAGTTAAGTCGGCAACTTCATCATGAGAAAGTTGGGAAATTGAGCTTTGTCCAGCTAGAACCATATTAGGTTTTAAAATTGTTCCTTTAATGTTTACACCTTTAGCCTCTAAATTTTTAAACAAAGAATCCAAACATCTAGAAGTAACATCATAGCAAGTCTCTGCAGAATGATTGCCATCCATCAATACTTCAGGCTCTACAATTGGAACCATATTATGTTCTTGTACGATTTTTGCGTAATCAGATAACGCTTGCATATTTCCTTCTATGCACTCATTACTTGGCAAGCCCGATCCAATTTTTATCACTGCACGCCACTTAGTAAATTTTGCTCCAAGAGCCTCGTATTCTAAACAGCGATCTTCTAACCCTTCCAGTCCGCCTGTAAGTACTTCCTCTGTGTCATTAAATGGCGTTACTCCTTTGTCAACTTTTATTCCAGGAAGTGCGCCAGTAGAAGAAATTACTTCTTTCAAAGGAGTGTCATCTGCAGCAGATTGTCTCAGTGTTTCATCAAATAAAATAACTCCACTGATATTATCCTTCATACCCTTTGCACGAAATAATAATTCTCTATAATCTCTTCTCGATGTTTCAGTCGATTCGGTATTAATTGCATCAAACCTCTTGCCGATGGTAGGAGTGCTCTCATCGGCTGCTAAAAACCCTTTTCCATCAGCAACCAGATATTGAGCAATCTCTTCTATATTTTCGAAATTCATTTTTAACCTCCCAAGTTTTTTTGATTTATTAATTCTAAGCACGGAAGTGAGCCAAGTTCTATATATTCAAGAAATGCTCCTCCTCCAGTAGAAGCATAGTCAACCGACTTCATCATCTCAATTTTTGCAAAAGCTGCAAGGGTCTCTCCTCCACCAATTATTGTCATTGCATTAGATTCTGCAATTTTTTCTGCAATCCCTTCGGTTCCCTTTGAAAATTCATCTTCTTCGAATTTTCCAAGTGGACCATTCCAAACAATTGTATTTGCTTCGTCTATGTATTGACTAAAAGCTTCGACCGATTGTTGACCAACATCAAAAATAATATCTTCATCAGATAATTCATTCACACTTTTTTCAACTATGCTCGATCCATTACTCACCACAACGAAAGTAGGGATAACTATTTGCGGATGCTCAATTATTTTTTTTGCAACATCAAGATAACTTGGCTCAAATAAGGATTTACCAATATTTTTTCCTTGAGCAGCATAACAAGTATTGGCCAATGCTCCTCCAACAATTAACCAATCACAATGATTGGTTAGAGACTCGATGACGTTTATTTTTGTTGAAATTTTTGACCCTCCAATTATGCCAAGCAAGGGTTTAGCAGGATTAAGTACAATTTTCTCAAGCGCATCCATCTCTTCTTCAATCAACAACCCAAAACACGCCTCTTTTATAAAGTTTACAATTCCATATGTCGATGCTTGTTTTCGATGCGCAGTACCAAATGCATCCATGACAAAGATTTCACCTAACTGCCCTAATTTTTTTGAAAATTCTTCATTATTATTTTTTTCGCCTTCAAAAGATCTTATATTTTCAAGCATTGTAAGCGACTTGCTAGCTTTCAACTCATCTAAAGATTTTACTAATTTGACTTCCTTTCCAAGTAATTCACTCAATCTTTTTGCTACTGGAGCTAATGAGAATTCATCTGCTATAGGATCATTTTCTGAAGGCCTTCCGAGATGAGTAAGAATTTTCAAGTTATCTGTTTGAGATAAAATTAATTCAATCGTTGGAATTGATCTCAGCAACCTTTCATCGTCCAGAAGAACACCGTTTTCTATTGGAACATTGTAGTCTACTCTTAGTACGACCGATTTTTTTTCAAAATTCTTCTTAGAGATAAAGCTTTTTTCAAAACTCATCTGTTTAAAAGCTGTCTTGATAAAGTCAAAACATTTTCGATGGTGAACCCAAAATGTACCAGAAGATCGTCTAAAGGAGCAGACTCTCCGTAAGAATTAATCCCCAAAACAAGATCTCCTTGATTTAAGTATTTATGCCAAAAATCTGGTTGGCCTGCCTCGATGACTAATTTTGGTGCGTCGCCCAAAACCTCATACTTATAATCTTCGCTTTGCAAATCAAACAACTCAGTACATGGCATTGAGACAACTTTGATATTTAAATTATCTTCTTGCAGAATTTCTGCAGCATCCACGGCAAGACCAACTTCAGAACCTGTGGCGATGATGGTTAAATCCTCTTGATCAGCAGCTTTTAAAACATAACCACCTTTTGAGATGTTTCCTAAATCATCTCTTACTTGAGGAGTTAAATTTTGTCTTGAAAGAACTAACGCGTGAGGGTTTTGTTCTGACTTGAGAGCATGTTTCCATGCGAAAGTTGTTTCTATCCCATCACAAGGTCTCCAAGTAAAAACTCCTGGAGTTGCTCTTAACATGCTTACGTGTTCGACTGGCTGATGAGTAGGTCCATCTTCGCCAACTCCAATTGAATCATGTGTATAAATATAAATAACTGGGAGCTTCATTAGAGCAGACATTCGTAAAGCATTTCTTGCATAATCAAGAAAAGTTAAAAAGGTTCCACCATAGGGTCTTATGCCACCATGTAAGTACATGCCATTCATAATTGCAGACATACCGAATTCTCGAACGCCATAATTTAAATAGTTTCCTCCAGAATCCGGCTTCAAGACCTCAGAACCCTTCCATTCAGTATTATTGGATGGAGATAGATCTGCTGAGCCTCCAATTAATTCTGGCAAAATAGGGCCCAATGCATCTAAACACATGCCAGAACATTTTCTACTGGCATGACTAGTTTCGTCATCTTCGAAACTTTTGACCAAGCCTTCAATCGTCGAATCAAATTCAGAAGGTAACTCGCCTTTCGAAAGACGATCAAATACTTGAAATTCTTCAGGGTATTTTTCTTTATATTTTTTTACTAATAATTCCCAAGCATTTTCCTTCTCTGCGCCCTCTTTTTCTTGATTCCATCCAGAATAAGCTTCATCTGGAATTTCAAAAGTATCAAAACTCCAATTGAGATTTTTTCTTGTAAGCAAAACTTCTTCTTCTCCTAATGCGGCGCCGTGAACACCTGCGGTTCCGGCTTTGTTTGGTGAACCCTTGCCGATTATCGTTTTGCAACAAATTAGAGTGGGTTTATCTGATAATTTTGCTTCGGTAATTGCTGCATCTACTGCTTCTTCGTTATGACCATCTATTTTCGGAATAACATGCCAACCATAACTCTCAAATCTTTTTGCCGTGTCATCTGTAAACCACCCAGCTACTTCGCCGTCAATACTAATATCGTTGTCATCGTATAAAACGATCAATTTATTTAGTTTATGAGTTCCAGCGTATGAGCAAGCTTCATGCGAAATTCCTTCCATTAAATCTCCATCCCCACAAAAAACGTAAGTGTGGTGATCAATTAATTCCAGATCAAATTTATTAAATTTATGGGCTAATATTTTTTCTGCTAACGCCATCCCTACCGCATTCGCCAGTCCCTGTCCTAAAGGACCAGTAGTAGTCTCAACTCCCGGAGTTACGTCGCATTCTGGGTGGCCAGGAGTTTTAGAGCCTAGTTTTCTAAAATTTTTTAATTCCTCAATAGGTAAATCATAGCCAGTGAGATGTAATAGAGAATAAAGTAACATTGACCCGTGCCCATTAGATAAAACAAATCTATCTCTATTAAACCATTCAGGATTTTTAGGGTTATGGTTCAAATGTTTTGTCCATAAGACCATAGCAATTTCTGCCATTCCCATAGGCATACCCGGATGACCGCATTTTGCTGCTTGCACAGCATCCATGGATAGCGCCCTAACGGCGTCTGCTAAATTTACTTTATCGGACATTAATCAAATGATATTTTCTATTAAAAGAAGAGAATATCATAGTAGAATTCTCACTCGTTTTTAAATTTATGTCCGAATATAAAACTTTCACATCTGAATCAGTTTCTGAAGGTCATCCAGATAAACTGGCAGACCAAATTTCAGACGCCATACTCGATGCTTTTTTAAAAGATGATCCAGATTCCAGGGTCGCTTGCGAAACATTGGTTAAGACTGATTTAGTTGTCATTGCAGGTGAAATTTCTTCCAATGCAAAACCAGACTTGGAAACCGTGGTGAGATCAGTGATCAATGAGGTGGGATATGACAATGATGAAGTTGGGTTTAATGGATCAAAGGTTGAAATTGTTAACGCAATTGGAATGCAGTCTAATGACATTGCTCAAGGAGTAAACGAAGGTACTGGAACTGACACTGACCAAGGCGCAGGAGATCAGGGCTTGATGTTTGGCTACGCTACTAATGAAACAAGTGTTTTAATGCCAGCGCCAATTACTTTTTCGCACCTGTTGGTGAAAAAACAAGCGGAAGTCAGAAAAAATAAGGTGCTTCCTTGGTTGAGACCTGACGCAAAAAGTCAGTTGAGTTTCGTTTACGATGAAGCTGGTAAACCCTCTTATATTTCTGCTGTTGTTCTATCAACTCAACACGATGAAAATGTAAGCTTTTCTGATTTGGAGGAAGGTGTTAGAAAAGAAATAATAGAAAAGGTGCTACCTTCTGAATGGCTGACGTCAGACACAAAGGTGTATATCAACCCAACCGGAAGATTTGTCATTGGGGGACCTGTTGGTGATTGTGGTCTTACTGGGCGAAAAATAATTGTTGATACTTATGGTGGAATGGCAAGACATGGAGGCGGAGCATTTTCTGGCAAAGATCCATCAAAAGTTGACCGTTCTGCAGCTTATGCTGGAAGATATGTTGCTAAAAATGTGGTCGCTGCTGGACTTGCAGAAAAATGTGAGATTCAAGTTTCTTATGCTATTGGAATTGCAGAACCAACTTCAATTAGTATTAACACTTTTGGAACCAATGCTATTCCTGAAGAAGAAATTGCGAACTTAGTTTCAGAGAATTTTGAACTTAAACCGAAAGAATTAATCCAAATGTTAGATTTAAAAAAACCAATTTATCAAAAGACGGCTGCCTATGGTCATTTCGGTCGAGATGATAAAGAATTTTCTTGGGAAATGACTAATAAAACTGACAAAATAAAAAAATAAATATGAAATTTGAAGATTATAAAGTAGCAGACATCAACCTTGCTGAGTTTGGCCGCAAAGAGATAGCCCTTGCAGAAGCTGAAATGCCTGCGCTCATGAAGTTGCGACAAAAGTATGGAGACAGCAAACCCCTGACTGGAGCAAAAATAATGGGCTGTATACATATGACCATTCAAACAGCAGTTTTGATAGAAACTCTAGTAGCTCTTGGAGCTTCGGTAAGATGGTCTTCTTGTAATATTTTTTCAACACAAGATCATGCCGCTGCAGCTATTGCAGCCTCTGAGATTCCTGTCTTTGCATGGAAAGGCATGAATGAAGAAGAATTCAACTGGTGTATTGAACAAACCATTCTT
>ENA-OSEY01000831-OSEY01000831.1-marine-metagenome-genome-assembly--contig:-NODE-831-length-21765-cov-5.314367_pt1 | contig 21765 bp, 20 predicted proteins | sample MGYA00248465_ERZ534230 | MGnify/ENA primary metagenome ERZ534230 (study PRJEB26409, sample SAMN06344110) | marine metagenome | isolation source: Sea water from surface | place: Atlantic Ocean:Southern...
GTTATTCCCCCAAATATTAGAGCTCCAACAATAATGCGCCAAGGTATCCAAGAAGCAAAGACAACTAAAGCTAGTGCAATCCAACCCCTACCAGCTGTCATACCCTCTGACCAATGTGGTGTTAAGACTAGGGGAATATAAGCTCCTCCTATTCCTGCACACATTCCACCAAAACTGGTGGCATACCATCTTATTTTTTTTACTGGATATCCTACTGAGTGTGCGCTTTGATGATCATCTCCAACCGCCCTTAAAATAATTCCTGATTTTGAATACTTTAAAAAGAATGATATGAAAATTATAATTGCTATAGATAAATATGCTACAAAATCTTGTTTAAATAAAATACTACCGATTAGAGGAATATCTGATAATAAAAAAATTTCTATTTTTGGTAAGGAAGGTATAGTCTTGCCAACTAAGGGTGCTCCTGCTAACCCAGTAAGACCAGTCGCAAATATAGTTAAACCTAGGCCAGTAGCAACTTGATTAGTCATGAAATTAATTGTAAATACAGAAAATATTGATGCCATTAGTACACCTGATAATGCTCCTGCAACTATTCCGTAATAAGGGTTTTCAAGCCATAAAACAGCTCCTAGAGCACCTACAGCTCCACTTAACATCATCCCTTCAACTCCGAGATTTAAAATCCCACTTTTTTCAGCTATTAGTTCACCAGTAGCGGCAAGTAATAATGGGATTGAAGTCGCTATAATAGTTAAAATTAGTGCTTCCATTGTTACTTACCCTCAGACCACTTTATCTTGTATTTTTGAAGAGTTTCACCCGTTAACAAAAAAAAGAGCAAAATACCTTCAAATAAACCTGTTACGACTTTTGGTATACCCATAGTCATTTGAGCATTATCAGCACCAAGCTTAACTGTTGCTATAATTATTCCAGCAAATAAAATTCCAACAGGGCTTAATCTTCCAAGAAAAGCAACAATTATTGCTGTAAAACCATAACCAAAAGACACCTCTGGTTGTAATTGACCTATATTTGCTGATACTTCAATTACTCCTGCAACCCCAGCTAAGCCACCAGATAATAAAAGAACAGTTATAGTAATTGAATTTTGTTTAAAACCTGCAAATTTTGCTGCTTGTGGTGCAGATCCCAATACATTGATTTTAAAACCACCTAAAGTTTTGTTAACAAAAATCCAAGAAATAGGTACTAATAAAAAAACAAACAAAATCCCATAATGAAGTTGTCCAAGAAAACCAATTCCTGGAAAAGGTATTTTATTTATTAATGCCCCTTCAGGATAGGGTTTAGATAGTGGAAACCCAAAGCTCATTGGATCGCGCAATGGCCCTCTTACAATAAAATCTATAAATAACATTGCAACATAAACCAGCATCAAACTTACTAAAATCTCATTTACATTTAATTTAGTTTTCAAAATTGCTGGTATAAATGCCCATAATGCCCCCCCGACAAAGCCAGCTAAGATAGTAATTAGTAAAAAGAATTTTGTTTCAATATTTGGAAATGACAATGCTATAAAACCAGCTAACAAAGCTCCCATAATAAATTGACCTTCAGCTCCAATATTCCAAACATTAGACTTAAAACATAACATCAAACCAGTGCCGATGATAATTAGTGGGCAAGCCTTAACTAATATATCACTAATACGGTCTATTCTTGAGAAAGGAGACACAAAGATTTGATAGAGAGTTTCTAGTGGGTTGTAACCTAGGAACGTAAAAATTAGTAAACCAAAAAATATTGTAAAAACTATTGATAATATAGGTGCTATGATTATCCAGTTTTTTGAAACTTTATCTCTAGGTATAAAAGTAATCATTTAATAGGTTCCATTTTTTTATTTTTACCACCCATTAATAATCCGACATCAGTTGCTGTTATTTCTCTGACATCAAATATTTCACTCAAGACACCTTCATTTATTACACAAATCTTATCTGACAATTCAAAAATTTCTTCTAAATCTTGACTTATTAAGATAACTGCTTTTCCACTTTGAGAGAGATCTAATAATTTTTGCCTAATTGCAGTTGCTGCACCAATATCAACACCCCAAGTTGGTTGAGAAAAAATAGCAACTTTAGGATTGTTGGCTAAAGATCTTCCCAGAATAAATTTTTGTAAATTTCCTCCAGATAATTGACTAGCTAAAGGATTTGTTTCTGGACACCTGACATCATTATTTTTGATTATTTTTGTACTTTCATCTGAGCTATTTTTAGGATTATTTAACAGATTAGTTATCCAACTTTTAGTATTACTATATTTGAAAAAATAGGTTAGGAATGTATTTTCATTTAAAGTTAAGTTTGGAACTGTAGCATGTAAGGTCCTCTCTTCTGGAATTGTTTCAATTCCAAGTTTCCGTCTTTCATTTATATTAGTTTTACCAATAGGTGTTTTATCCAAAAGTATTTGATCATTATCTTCACAATTAATTTCGCCGCTTAAGATTTCCATCAACTCTACTTGTCCATTACCAGCAATTCCGGCAACACCTAAAATTTCTCCATAATTTACCTGTAAATTTATATTTGTTAACGAAATCCCAAACTCATGATCTTTCGGCTTGTCTAAATTTTTTACCTCAAATGCAATTTTTTTTGATTTTGACTTAATAGTTTTTTTTAATTCAGTAATTTTTTTACCAACCATTGTTTCTGCTAAAAAATTGGTTGTTGTTTTCTTAGCGTCAATTGATGCAATAGATTTACCTGATTTTAAAATAGTTACTTCATCCGCCAACTCGATAATTTCTTCTAATTTATGGCTAATGTAAAGTATAGAACATCCAGAAGATGCAAGTCTTTTTAAAATTTTGAATAAATTTTTGATTTCTTGAGGAGTAAGAACTGATGTTGGTTCATCCATTATTAATAAACTTGGATTTTGCATTAAGCATCTAATAATCTCTACTCTTTGTTTTTCACCAACTGATAACTCACTAACTAATTTTAAAGGATCAACAAATAATTCCCATTCTTTTGACAATTTTGTTATTTCATTGACTACTTTATTGAACTTAATTTTATTATCCAGTGCGATTAGGATATTTTCTGCAACAGTTAGGGCAGGGAAAAGAGAAAAATGTTGAAAAACCATTCCTATTCCATTTTTGCGGGCTATGTTAGGTGATGTTATAGAAATTTTTTGTTTGTTAATTTCAATTGATCCACTGTCTGGCTGAAGTACACCATAAAATATTTTTACTAAGGTTGATTTGCCAGCACCATTTTCTCCTAAGAGAGCATGTATTTGTCCCTTAGCGATAGAAATATCGATGTTTTGATTTGCAACAAAATTACCAAAAGATTTACAAATTTTTGTTGCTTTTAAAAGAATGTCTAATTCTTTTTTTTCCATTAAAACACCTGATTTAATTAAAGTTTAATAAATTAAAAATGAGGATAACAAAGAAATCTAAGTAATCAATTCTTTTGTTTTGAAGTTTTTAGTATTAGAAAAATTAAAATTGCAACTGAAATAAATGTTATAGAAATAAATAAATTGAAATTGCTAACATGCATTTTGTTAAACCCACATGCAAATATTATAGCAGTTGCAATTATGATTATTAACCAATGAATTGGTTTGCCAATAAATATTTTATTCATGAAGTAACTTTCATTTTAAAATTAAGTTTTCCTTGCAAATAATATATTATTATAAGAATAAATATTCCAAAGAAATTAAAGTAAAGACCATCTATTCCATAAATATTTTGCAATGGTGGAATTAATAAAGCAACTGAGCTAAGAAGTGCTAAAGTTCTTTTAAATATATTTAATTTTCCATTAAACCAACCCTCTAGACCTAGTGTCATACTCCAATAAGCAAGAAGAACCGAAATCAAACTATATATACTCCATATAATTGGCCCTTCCATCAATAATGAAGGATTATAAACAAAAGCAAAGGGCACTATATATTTAGCTATTCCAACTTTACTTGACTCAACAGCAGTTGCCATTGGAGGTGACTTTGCGATTGCAGCACCAGCAAATGAAGCAAGAGCAACAGGTGGAGTAATGGTTGAAACAACACCAAAATAAAATGCAAACATATGAGCTGCAATTGGCATTATTCCAGACTCAATCAAAGAAGGAACTATTAGTGCTGCAACAGTAATGTAAACTGCTGTTGTAGTCATGCCCATACCAAGAATTATTGCTGAGACAGCAGTAAGACATAATAAGATAAATAAAACACCTCCTGACAAATCTATAACCGATTGTGTAAATTTTAGTCCAAGGCCAGATACAAATACTGACCCAATAATAATTCCAGCACAGGCACAGGCAATGGTAACTGGAACAGTAGATTTTATTCCACTTTCAAAGGCTCCTAATAAATCAACGACTGACATCCTTGTATTTTTTTTAATAAAACTAAGAACTATTACAGAAACAATACTCCAAAAACCAGCTGTCATAGCAGTTTTTCCATAAATTAAAAGTCCTATTAGAACAACAAGTGAAAGTAACATATGTCCTCCACCTTTAAGAACCTCAATTACATTTGGTAAAATAGATTTATCAATTTTTTCTATACCATGTTTTTCTGCTTCAACATGAACCATAAAATAAATTGTAGTAAAATATAAAAAAGCTGGAATTATTGCTGCTAAAATTACATATGAATACGGAGCCTCTAAAAATTCAGCCATTATAAATGCAGCAGCACCCATTATCGGAGGAGTAATTTGTCCTCCCGAAGAAGCACATGCTTCAACTGCAGCAGCAAATTTTGCTCTATATCCATAATTTTTCATCAATGGAATAGTAAATGATCCAGTCGTTACAACATTTGCAACAGCAGATCCATAAACCGTTCCAGTCATGCCTGATGCTACTACAGCTGCTTTAGCAGGTCCCCCGGTTCTATGGCCTGTAAGTGCAACTGCTAAATCAACAAAAAATCTTCCAACACCTGATCTTATTAAAATTCCACCAAATATTATAAATAAAACAATATACGTTGAAGCAACATAAAGTGGTATTCCATATATTCCATCAGATGTCATAAAGAGAGTATCTATGTATTTAGCTAATCTTGTTGGAGGACCATAAAAAAAACCAAAAAACTTGTGTGCATACAAAGCATGTAACATAAAAAAACCTGCAACAAATACCATAGCCCAACCAACGGCTCTTCTAGTTGCATCTAAAACAATAAATATAAGTATGGACCCTACAATTATATCTCCAATATATTTGTCTCCGTATCTCATCATAAAGTTTTCAACATCCCAGGTCGTCCATAACTGGACAAAAATTATTGAAAGTATGATTATTAGATCGTAACAAAAACCAAGAGATCTTAAAAAATTACCCTTTAAGTCATTTTTTATAATTACGGGATCTTTAATATTATTTCGAAAAAGAGGGTAAATAAACACCGCTAAAACCATCATTGCAGATAGATGGATAGATCTAAATGATCTACCTTCTGGAGTTCCATAAACTGCAACAAATAAATGGTAAAATGCCAATCCAACTGATAGCCATGAGCAAAGAACTATAATCCAATAATAAATTGATTTATCTTTGTTCCATTCTAGTAATTCGTCAAAGAAACTTATTTCTTTAACTTCGTTATATACTAATTTTTTGGTATTTTGCGCCATTTAAATAAAATATTAATGTGCAGAAAGGCACAAAAACTGTGCCTTTCTTACTAAAATTTACATAACACCCTGTTCTTTATAGTACTTTGCAGCTCCAGGATGAATTGGTACTGCTGCACCATTAACAGCGTCTTTTAGGATTACTTTTTTCCAAACGCTTTTCACTTTTACAAACTCAGCATGATTGTCCCAAAAAGCTTTTGTCATTTTATATACTAAATCATCAGACAAATCTTTATGCACAATCATAGAAGTTACAATACCTAATGTTGGTATATCCTTGTCGAGTGATTTGTAAGCACTAGCAGGAATTTTACCATAAATATAACCTGGATTATTTTTAACAATCCTATCTATTCTGTCTTTAGGAAGACCAATAAATCTGATACCAGGACTATTTTCAAGTTCAATAAAACTAGCCTGTGGAACAGAAGTTGCAGCCATAAAAACATCTGCTTGTCCGTCTTTCATCAGAGCAACTGATTCCTTATAACTAACCATATGAACTACACCACCATTTTTCTTGATAGTATTGAAATCATACCCATAGTCTTTTATTATTGATTCACAAAATGCAGTGCCTGTCCATTTTGGCTTGCCAGGACTGATATTTGCTGACTTCATATCTTCAAAACCTTTAATTTTTGAATCTGCTCTAACAGCAACTTGGAAAGCTGCAGGATATAAAGTTGCAAAATATCTTACATTTTTATGTGCCTTTTTAAATTTACCTTTTCCTGAATAGCCATTGGCAACTGTGTGAGCATATGTCCATCCAATTTCAGCATCGCCACCATCAACAGACATTACATTTGATATTCCACCACCAGAAGTATTAGATGTTGAAACTCCCTTAATATTAGTTTCCATAACTTGCATTACTTTTGCGCCAAGAGGATACCAAGATCCACCTGAAGGTCCAGATACCATTCTGAGAAACTGATCAGAATATGCAACGGATGATGTTACTAATAAAGAAGAAGCAACTAGTAGTACACTTGAAATACGTTTCATTTAAACCCCCGAATTAATTAAGTTGTTAAGAAATTAATAGTATCACAATTTATTTCTAAAAACGTCAAGCGATAGTTCATTTTTTATTAATAAATTTTTATTAAGGTTTAATTAGAAATAAAAAGAGTGTAGAAATATTAACACTAAGATGTCTAAGGGGGGTATAAACATGAATATAAAAAAAGTTAAAGTCACAGAAGTTGGGCCACGCGATGGTTTTCAATCTGAAAAAACTATTTTAAATACTGATGATAAAATAGATGTAATAAACAATTTAATTGATGCTGGGTTTCCAAGAATTGAAGTTTCATCCTTTGTCTCTCCTAAAGCTATTCCCCAACTAGCAGATGCAGCAACAATTTTAGAAAATGTAAAAAGAAACCATGAGACTACTCTAGCTGCATTAGTTCCTAATGCTAGAGGAGCATTAAGGGCTGTTGATGCAAAATTAGATGAAATTGTTGTCTTTTTATCTGCCTCTGAAAGTCATAATAAAAAAAACGTAAATAGAAGCGTAAAAGATTCACTACTTGGATTTAGAGAGATTGCAGATATTGCAGGAAAAAATAATATACCAATTCAAGGTGACATTGCTACAGCTTTTGGTTGTCCTTTTGAAGGAAATGTTTCTGCTAAAAGGTTAGCCGAGATTTCAAAAGAATATAAAATGATGGGCTTCAAAGGTGTCACTCTTGGAGATACTACTGGGATGGCAACTCCAACAGTAGTTACTGAGGCTGTTAACGCAATTAGAGACATGGTTCCTGATTTTGATATAACTCTTCATTTTCATAATACCAGAGGAATTGGTCTTGCAAATGTTATGACTGGATTAAATCTAGGAATTACAGATTATGAGAGTTGTTTTGGAGGTATGGGTGGATGCCCATTTGCACCCAATGCAACAGGTAATATTTGTTCAGAAGATTTAATTTATCTACTTCATGAAATGGGCATTGAGACAGGCATAAATTTAGATCAATTAATCAATATTGCAAAAAAAGTTGAAAATTTAGTTGGTCATAGATTACCTGGTCAAGTAATGAGGGCAGGTCCAAGGTTGTTAAAATATTCTATGCAAGATGTTCCCACAGCAATTGGAGCTTAAATGAGTGAACAAAAATATATCGGAGCACTTTCAGGTATTAAAGTTATTGATCTTACAAGGGTATTATCCGGACCCTTTTGTACCATGTTGCTTGCAGACATGGGCGCAGAGGTAATTAAAATTGAACCGCCCAAAGGTGACAATGTAAGAAATCAAGGTGACATGGTTGATGGTTATAGTTCTTATTTTGCTCAATTCAATAGAAATAAAAAGTCTGTAATTCTTGATCTGTATGTTGAGTCAGAAAAGGATATTTTAAAGTCTTTACTTTCAGATGCAGATGTAGTTGTAGAAAATTTCAAAGCTGGTGTTTTTGACAAAATGGGTTTTGATTATGATACTTTAAAATCAATTAATCCAAAATTAATAAGTGCTTCTGTTAATGGATTTGGCAGTAAAGGAGAAATGAGTGACAGGCCTGCTTTTGATTTTATAGCACAAGCATTATCTGGTTTTATGTCATTAAATGGAACAGAAGAAAGTGGGCCAATGAGAGCTGCTATGCCTATATCAGATTTAGTTGCAGGATTATACTGTGCGTTTGGGATTGTGTGCGCTCTACAATCACGTAATAAAACTGGTAAAGGACAAAAAGTTGAGGCAAGCCTTACTTCTGGTTTAATTTCAATGATGGCATACTTATCATCTGAAAGCTTTGTTACAGGAAAAGCACCAAACAAATCTGGTAATAATCATCCTATTTTAGCCCCTTATGGAATTTTTAAAACATCTGACGGAGAAATTGCAGTAGCACCAGCAAGTGATAAGTTTTGTAGTATATTTCTTGAATGCATTGATTTAACAAGTTTACTAGAAAATGAATTATATAAAAATAATTCTAATAGGATGAAAAATAGAGATAGTCTTAACGAAATTGTAAATGAAAGAATGATTTCTGAAACTTCCGATTTTTGGATTAAAAAATTAAATAAAGCTGGTTGTCCTGCAGCAAAAATAGTTTCACTTCCAGAAGCTTTGAATAGCCAGTTAATTCAAGATAATGAGATGGTCATAAGTTCTAATGGACCAGAGGGTAGACAAATAAAGATGACAGGGTTTCCGGTAAAATTATCTGACACACCATCTCAACTGTATAGGTCCCCCCCTTTATTAGGTGAACATACAAAGGAAATTTTGAAGACAATAAAAAAATAATGGAGAATAGTTAATTATGGATTTAGAGACAATAAATTTTAAAATCGAAAATGAAATAGCTTACATTGAATTAAATAGACCAAAACAATACAATTCTCTGAATCAGACTATGGCGGATGACTTGTTTAAAGTTTCTTTAGAATGTGACGATAATCCTAAAATAAGGTCCGTTTTAATGACTGGATCAGGAGAAGATGCCTTTTGCGCGGGTGGAGACGTTAACTCTTTTTATAAATATGGTAATAAGACTTCCAGTCATTTGAAAGAAGTAACAACAACTCTTCATGGAGCAATTTCGAGACTTTCAAGAATGAATGCTCCATTAATTGTTGCAGTTAATGGTGTTGCTGCTGGTGCAGGGTTTTCTTTTGTTGGATTTGCAGATATTGCAATTGCTTCAACAAATGCAACATTTGTTTCAGCATACTCAAAAATAGGATTAACACCAGACGGATCTTCAACCTATTTTCTTCCTAGAATTATAGGTACGAGGAGATATACAGAACTTATCTTAACGAATAGGGTTTTAAGTGCGAATGAGGCACTTGACTGGGGATTGATTAATAAGGTTGTAGATTTTAAAGATTTAAAGGATGAAGCAAATAATTTAGCTAAAAAATTAGCCTCAGGTCCAACTTTAGCATTTGGTAAGTTGAAGAATTTAGTTAATAACAGCTTTTTAGACTCACTAGAAGGTCAAATGGAATATGAGGCTAGAATGATTTCAGATTCTGCAAAGACGAAAGATGGCATGAATGGAATAGATGCTTTTGTAAATAAAAAGAAAGTTTCATTTAAAGGTGAGTAACAAGAGAATTTTATGAAACTTAATATAATAGCTTTTGATGGTGATGGTATTGGACCAGAAATCGTAAGTTCTACTTTAGATATAATAAACTTATTAAATACTAAATTAAAGCTAGACATAGAAATAAAAAGAGAGATCTTAGGTTTTAATTTATTAAAAAAAATTGGGGTAACTTTTACAGACGATTTATTATTAAAATCTAAAGAAGCTGATGGTATAATTTTAGGTCCTGTTGATCATAATGCTTATCCTTCAGTTTCTAATGGTGGAATAAATCCATCAGCTAAACTTCGCATTGAACTAGATTTATACTCTAATATTAGACCTGCTAAAAATTATGTTAATGTAAAATCATTATCACAAAATATGGACTTAGTGATTGTACGTGAAAACACCGAAGGTTTTTATGCTGATAGGAACATGTATGACGGTAGTGGGGAATTTAGTCCTATACCTGGTGTTGGATTATCGTTACGAAAAATTACAAAAGAAGCTTCTTTAAAAATTGCAAAATCAGCATTTGAAATAGCCAAATCTAGATCTGTCAATAAATCAATAAAATCTAAAGTCCATGTTGTTCACAAAGCAAATGTAATGAAAATTACTGACGGTATTTTCCTTGATGCATGTAGACATATATCATCAAAGTATAATGATGTTGATTATGAAGAGATGCTAGTAGACGCATGCGCTGCACATCTTGTAAGGAAACCTGATCAGTTTGATGTTATTGTAACTACAAATATGTTTGGTGATATTTTATCTGACTTAGCAACTGAATTATCTGGATCTTTAGGTCTTGCTGGATCATTAAATGCTGGTAGCAATCATGCAATGGCTCAAGCACAACACGGAGCTGCTCCTGATATTGCAGACCAAAATATTGCAAATCCAATATCTCTAATTTTATCTTCGGCTATGTTGTTAGATTGGCTTGGAAAAAATAGGAAAATAGATAAATTAATTTTAGCTTCCAATTTAATTAACAACTCAGTATTAGAATTACTTAAAGACGAAGAAAACTTTACAAGAGATCTTGGTGGTAATGCTTCTACTAGTAAAATCACAGAAAATTTGATAAAAATATTAAATAAAATTATTTAAAATACATGTCTGATCAAATATCTATACCAGCAGTTTATATGAGAGGTGGAACCTCAAAAGGGTTACTATTTAATAAACATTATTTACCCAAAGATCAGTCAAAGTTAGACAAATACCTGCTTGCAGCAATGGGATCACCTGATCTTAGACAAATAAATGGAATGGGTGGAGCAACATCTGTAACAAGCAAAGTTTGTATAATTTCAAAAAGTACACAAAAGAATGTAGATATAGATTACTTATTTGCTCAAGTAATTATAGATAAAGCAAAAGTAGATTATGGGCCTACCTGCGGTAATATGCTATCAGCAGTTGGCCCTTTTTCAATTGAAAATGGCTTTATTGATGCTGAAGAAGGTGAAACTAAAATAATTATAAGATCTGTAAATACAGGTTCTATAATTGAAGCTGTGGTTCCAACACCCAATAAAAAAATAAAATATATGGGTGACTGTGAAATTGATGGAGTTCCTGGTAAAGGTGCTCCAATATTACTAAAATTTAAGAATTTAGTTGGTGGAGCCACAGGAAAGATGTTGCCTACTGGAAAACCTAATATAACAGTTAAAGGTATAGAAGTTACATGTCTTGATATTTCAATGCCTATAGTAATGGCCAAAGCTGATGACTTTGGCATAAGTGGTAATGAAACAAGTAATGAACTAAATAAAAATCTGGAATTACTTAAAAAGATAGAAGAGATCAGAGTTATTGCGGGTGCTCAAATGGGATTGGGGGATGTAAGTGGAAAGGTAATACCAAAATTTGCTCTTCTATCAAAACCACTAAATGGTGGGACTATTACGTCTAGATATTTTACTCCAAATACCTGTCATGAGACACATGCTGCTACAGGTACTAATTGTATTGCATCTGCTTGTCTTATTTCTAATACAATTGCTTCTCAAATTTCTCAAATTGAAGTTAAGCAAGAAAATAAAGTAACAGTAGAGCATCCTTTAGGTTCAATAGATTGTTTTGTCGAAACATGCTTGTCAACTGCAGACAATAAAAATGACTTCATAATTTCATGTGGTATCTATAGAACATCAAGAAAAATAATGGATGGAAAAATTTATATTCCACAAAATATAAATGATCACTGACAAACCAAAATTAGTTAATTTTTTCTTTGGGTGGTGGCCTGAGAGATGGCGATATACTTGGAGTTTGTTGTTAGCAATAGCTAGTGGCTTTTTAGCGTACTATATAGGCCTTCCTTTACCATGGATGTTGGGTCCGCTGATAGGTTGTGGATTTTTTGCGGCAATTGGTAAAGGAGTAATTATTGGGAAAAAACCAAGACCTGTTTGTAGGGCGCTACTAGGTTGTACAATTGGAGCTAATTTTGGACCAGAAATAATTGACAGAGTTGATGAAATTGGGATTTCATTATTATTTGTTCCATTTTTTGTAATTTTAATGGGTTCTACAACTTATTTTTATTTAAATAAAATCATGAAAATGGACAGATTAACTTCAATTTATGGCTCTTTCCCTGGTGGTTTAAATGAAATGGTTATTCTTGGTCAAGAGATTGGATCAAACCCAAGAACTTTAGTATTAATACATGCAACTAGAATTGTTGTTGTTGTTTTTTTAGCCTCTTTACTAATTATGTTTGTTCCTAAGTTAAGTGTTGATATGTTACCAAATCCTGATTTATTTTATAATTGGCAACAACTTCCATTTGTTTTTATCATATCTTACTTAGGATGGTATTTGGCAGTTAAGTTGAAAATCCCGGGTCCAACAATAATTGGTCCAATGATTTTTTCAGCACTTATCCATATCTTCGAAATTGTAGAGGCAATGCCAATGTATATAATTGTTATTGCTGTTCAAATTTTATTAGGTTCAGCTCTTGGATGTCTGTTTAAAAATATTACTTTAAAGGAAATGTCAGGGCCTGTCCTCGCCGGACTTATAACAACTTTAATAGCTATTATTCCTCTGGTTATTATTTACTTTATATTAGTAAATATTGGATATGACCCTTTATCAATTTTACTCGCATTCTCGCCTGGTGGACAATCAGAAATGAATATTTTAGCTCTTTCTGTAGGAGCTGATATGTCATTTATAAGTCCGCATCATATGTTAAGAGTATTTATGGTAATAATTTTTGCTGGAATTCTACATAAAATTATTAAACAAAATCTTTAATTTTATTTTTTAATTTTAGACTTGTTTATGTCTACCAAGCTCATTTTTGTGTTATCCACATAAGGAGCGTTTTCAATCCAAGACATCTCAAAACCTTCAATGCAAGCTATATTAAATCCATATTCGTTAGGATTGGATCTTCTTTTGTGGTGTGTATTTATTCCACAGATTTTACAGAAATAATGTTCAGCTATATTGGTATTCCATTTGTAAGTTGATAGAAATTTTTTGCCAGATACAATTGTAAGAAGTTCAATGGGTGCTGATCCCATCACAAATCCTTTTCTAGAACAAATTGAACAATTACACCTTCGAAGATCTCTCAAACTTGTGTTAATTTTAAATTTTATTACACCGCAATGACAACTTCCCTTAAGGGGTGTTTTTAAATCCTTGATTTTCATTTTGATCCCTAAAATTCAAAGCCATAACTTTCTTTAAGTTTGTTTGCTAACTCAGTTGTTTTATCTTTAGATATAGGTTTAAATGGGGGCCTTAAATTGTTCCATGAAGAGTTTTTAGTTTGTAAGGCTAGTAATGATTTTTGGGCGGGAATTGGTGCATAATCCTGAAATAATAATCTTACTGATTTAACCTTTTTCTGAAGTTCTTCAGCTTCGTTCCATTTTCCTGAGTGACAAAGATCTATTACCTTTGAGATATCTTTGCTATTCAAGTTTGCAGTTGCTGAAATACAACCTGGTGCACCCAATTTAATTGCTTCAATTACAGGAAGTTCAGCCCCTGGATAAACAACCAAGTCTTTAATATTTAATAAGGCTTCTGTATTTTCCCAAACACCTGAGCTGTCTTTAATACCAATGATGAATTCTGGGTAAGTTTCTTTTAATTTTTTGACAAGTTCTATAGATAAACCAACACCACTTACCTGTGGAATATGATATAAATATATATTAAGTCTGCTATCATTCACTCCATCAATCAGTTTTTCAAAATATTCATATAGTCCTTCGTCACTCATTCCTTTAAAATAAAATGGGGGTAATGTCATTGCACCTAGGCATCCCAAATCTATTGCATGCTTAGTGATTTCAATAGTATCTGGTAAATTGCATAAACCTGTTCCTGGGATTAAGGTTTTTGGGTCAATCCCAGACTTAACCAAACCTTCAATTGCCAACATTCTTTCTTTGTTGCTAACTGATAAAGCTTCTCCAGTAGTTCCAAAAGGGGCAAGTCCTGAACAACCATTTTCCATAAGATCTTTGGCGAGGTCATTATACATTTTTTGATCTAGTTTTAGTTCGTTGTCAAAAGGTGTTAAGATTGGTGCAATTAAACCTTTAATCAATTTTATCTCCATACAGAAAATTTAAAAATTAACACTACTTTAATTTTTTATATAAATAAATTTCAATTTTAACAATTAGTTAAAAAATCTAGTTATTTTATATAGCTAATCTATGGGTAAGGTTTTCAGTTATGTGCATGTGTTTGCTTAAATAAATATGAGCATAAAACATACCATGTATATTAGTTTTTACTGAGAGAGAAAATTACATAGATCAATTCATATGTTAGTGATATAAAAAAGGGATAAATAAATTGCATTGTAAAAGGGGATATAATTGTCAGAAAAAAGTAATAGTGCTGAAATTCGAATAGATGTAAATTATGCAATTGAACTAATTACAGAAATTTTTCAAGCTAAATCTTGTAACCACTATGAAGCTAAGACTATTGCTGAAAGATTATGTGGATCTAATCTAAAAGGACATGATAGTCATGGGATTGCTAGAGTTCCAAGATATGTAGAATGGATGGAAAGAGGCTGGCTGTATCCAAACATGAAACCGGAACTTGTTGTAGATGCTGGTGCAATGGCGTGTTTGGATGCAAAACAAGGATTTGGACAAATAGCTGGTGAATGCGCAGTTGATGAAGGTATAGAAAGAGCTAAAAAACATGGTTGTTCTGTTGTTGGCTTAAGAAATTCAGGTCATCTGGGAAGAATAGGAGATTGGGCTGAAAGGGCAGCAGATGTTGGTTTAGTTTCTTTTCATTTTGTAAATGTAAGAGGAAGTCTATTAGTTGCTCCATTTGGTGGCAGTGATCGCAGAGGCAGCACTTCTCCTTTGGCAATTGGAGTTCCTGGTGAAAATAAAAATCATATAATTTTGGATATGGCAACCTCAACTGTTGCAGAAGGAAAAGTCATGGTGGCTCAAAAAGGTGGTAAGAAACTACCACACGGAGCATTGATTGACAGTTTAGGAAATTTAACAGTAAATCCAGAAGTAATGTATGGAAAGATATCTGACAGTGAGGTGCCAGACCCAAATAAAGGAACAGGTGCAATTACTGCTTTTGGTTTACATAAAGGATCAGGAATTAATTTTATGATGGAAATTTTAGGAGGAGCTCTAACTGGTTCAGGTGTTAATGGAGGTGTTGATAAAGATAAAGAGAATATTCAAAATGGAATGTTGTCAGTATACATATCTATTAAGAATTTTGTTGACTTAAACTACTTTAAGAATGAAGTAAAACTTTATTCAGACTTTGTGAGATCCTCACCACCTGCAAAAAATGTAGAACAAGTATTAATTCCAGGTGATAAAGAAATTAGTACAAACAAAGATAGGTTTAAAAATGGTCTTCCTGTAGCACCATTAGTATGGGAAAACATTAAAAGCACTGCAGAAAAGTTAAATGTCCCAGAATTAGATAGATTTGAAAAAGCTATAAAATAATTTTTTCAAGTTTCAAAGATTCTATCTCCAGCATCTCCAAGCCCAGGTAAGATAAAACCATTTTCGTTAAGTTTGTTATCTTTTTGAGCGCATATAATCTCAACTTCTGGAAAGCTATCCTGAACCTTTTTTATACCTGGATCAGATGCTAGAAGACAAATTAATTTAATATCTGTGGCAAAGTGATCTTTGAGTGTTTTAATAGCAGATACTGCGCTTCCACCAGTTGCAAGCATTGGATCACATAAATAACATTGTCTATTTTTTAAATCAGAAGGAAGTTTTCTTACATAATTTATTGGTTTAAGTGTTTGTTCGTCCCTATACATGCCTATATGACCAATTGATACCACGTCAAATATATCTGTAATACCTTCGCTCATTATTAATCCAGCCCTCAAAATTGATATTACACAAGGTTTTGGATCACTTAATTTTACACCATTATATTTTTCTAGAGGGGTTTCAATAGTTTTTGGTAAAACTCTCAAATCCTTAAAAATTTCAAAAGCCATAAGAGAAGATATTTTTCGTGCTAAAGATCTAAACTTAGTACTTTGTGTATCTTTTGACCTCAATATTGTCATGTAAAGATTAATAAGAGGGTGATTTATAACTTCTACTTTCATTATATCTTTCTCTAAGGTTTGAATTTATTCAAATAACCCATATATTCTTTATTTCTTGGTAATGCATAAGATCCAACCTTACTGGTTTTAATTTTTAAATTAACTAAACTTTCAGCTAACACAACAGCTGAAGAAACACCCTCGATAACAGGTAATTTATGTTTTGTTTCTAAGTTTTTAGCTAAGTCAGCCATGCCAGCGCATCCTAAAATTATTGCCTCTGCATTATCATTTTTTTTGGTATCTTGAATTCCTTTATTTAATTTATCTAAGTTTTCTTTAGAAATATTTTCTAAATCTAAAACTGGAACTTCAATAGCTGTAACTTTGACACAATTTTCAAAAAGACCATATTTTTTTAAATTATGAGTCAGTGGTCTTATAGATCTAGATAATGTTGTTATCACTGTGAAATTACCTGCTACCATAGTTGCAATATGATATGCGGCTTCTCCTATTCCTATCACTGGTTTTTCTGTAATTGATCTAATTACTTCTAAACCTGTGTCATCAAAACAAGCAATAATATATGAATCAGCATCACTATGTTTTTCTATTTCTTCTACCAAACCAGGTATACAAAAGGCTTCATCATAAAATCCCTCAATACTTTCAGGACCAACGTTTGGTTCAACGGAAACGATCATAGTATCTGCGCTAGCAAACTTCTTTGCAGTTAAATCTATTTTTTGCGTCATTGCTTTAGTAGTATTAGGATTAATTATACAAATTTTTCTTTTCAAAATAATTATCCTCTTTTTCTCTTAAGCCAAATATAACAAGCTATGGAAATTCCAATTACGCTAAATGAGACAAAAGTAGTTACAGTACCTAATGCATATATTACAGGCGTTGTAACTGTTGTGGTTAAACCTTTTAACTCTAATGGAAGTGTGTTTCCAGCACCCATAACTTGAGATGATCTCGCTAGTTCATCATATGATAAAGTAAATCCAAACAACGCAATACCAATTATACTAGGAGCTATAAGTGGAAAAACAACCTCTTTAAAAGTTTTCCAAGGAGTTGCGCCAAGGTCTCTTGCTGCTTCTTCATAAGATTTGTCAAATCTATTAAAAACTGCAAACATAATTAGTAATCCAAAAGGAAGCGTCCATGTCAATTGTGCACCTAACCCACTCGTAAACATTCCTAAAGTAGTTTGAAAAAATTCATTGATATAATTTATATCAAAAGTTGAACCAAGCCATTTAGTAAAATCATCAAGCAATCTAAATTGAAGAGCTACTCCAAGCGATAATACGATTGATGGTACAATTAAACTTGCTACTGTTGCAAAAAAAAGAGTATCAGATCCCCAAAATTTTTTCCTAAATGCCAGCCCTGCACTAACAGATAAAAGAACTGTTAAGACCATGACAATTACACCTAAAATTATTGATCTCTTAAATGCTGAACCGATATCTACAACAGAACCGCCTCGCCATAACTCTTCGAACCAATATGTTGAAACTCCATTAAGAGGGAAGGTTAAACCTCCATCAGGTCCCTGAAAACTTAAAAGAACAATTGTGAATGTTGGACCATATAGAAATAAAACAAATAAACAAAAAAAGAAAACACAAATATAATAAGTTTTATTTTTTTTATTCAACATTTTAAAGCTCTTTTCGAATGTCAATCATTTTGGTCATTATCCATATAATCAAAAGTGTTAATGCAAGTAAAATTACTGCATTTGCTGCAGCTGCAGGTAATTGAAGATAACTCATTTCTACGTAAATTATTTTACCGATTGATGGAATTTGTTGTCCACCCATTATTCCTATAGTAATAAAATCACCCATAACTACTGTAATAACAAAAATAGACCCAATTACGATACCAGGTTTGCATAATGGTATAATGATATTCCATAATATTTGTAGCCCATTCGCGCCATTGTCATATGCTGCTTCAATAATTGATTTATCAATTCTCATCATAGAATTAAAAATTGGGACTATCATAAATAGTGTATATAAATGTACAAATGCTAAAACAATTGAAAAGCCAGAATATAAAAGCCACTCTTGTGGTGCATCAGCCAAACCAGTTGAAAGTAAGAAATCATTTACAAGTCCGTTCCTACCCAAAAGAGGTATCCATGAAATCATTCTAATGACATTTGAGGTCCAAAACGGAATTGTACAAAGTAAAAATAATACAATCTGCCAAGTAATTGAATTTACGTAAAAAGCAAGAAAATAAGCTACAAAAAAACCAATAATTAATGTGAAAAACCAAGTAATAAAACAAAATATAAAGGTTGATAAATATGTTTTAAAAGTAACACAAATATCTTTTTCAAAGTTTAAGCAATCTTTAAAGATATATGCATAATTTTCAAAAATAAAATCAGGTATTATTGAGTATTCGTTATAATCCCAAAAACTTATAATAAAAGTTAATATAAGTGGGATAAAGAAGAAAAATATAAATATTAAACTATAAGGTATTGATAATAAACCAACGGATGGTTTTAGCTTTAAGAATTTCATCATGTTTAAATTTATACAATTATAAAAAAATAGGGTAACATTAGTTACCCTATTTTTGAATATTTTTTTAGGATGCGATCATCTCATTCCATTTTCTAACCATGTATTTATTTTCGTCCATGGTAGCATTCCAGCATGCGACACCGCCCATTCTTGCTTCGTAAGATCCGCCATCTCTTACTTCACCTTTAGAAGCTAATTTTTTACCTTCTGGACTCATAATGTCAGCCGTTGCAGGTTTACCCATCATCCAATAATCCCACTCATAAGCTTCCATATACTTCTTTGCAGTTGGAATAACAGCTGAATAGTAACCTTGACGGTTTAAATAAGCACCTACCCAACCAGATAAATACCAATTTATAAATTCGTAGCAAATATCAGCTTGTCTTCCTTTTGTAGTAGAAGGTAATCCAAAACCTGCTGCCCAGGCTCTGTAACCCTCTTTAAGGGGTTGATAGACACATGGAATACCTTTTGTTCTAACTGCAGTAATTGCTGGTGACCACATTGATTGTATTACCACTTCACCAGAGGCCATTAGATTCACACTTTCGTTAAAATCACTCCAGAAAGCTCTAAATTGACCTGCTTTCTTTGCTTCTGTGAAAATTTTCATTGTTAAATCAATTTCTTCTTTAGTCATGTTTCCTTTATCAGGATACTTATACTCACCCATAGCTTCTACTACCATGGCAGCATCCATTATACCAATTGATGGTATATTCAAGATTGAAGCTTTTCCTTTAAATTCTGGATTTAACAATTCTGCCCAAGTAGAAATTGGTCTTTTAATTAAATCTGGTCTTATTCCTAATGTATCTGCATTGTATACTGTTGGGATTAAGGTTACATACCTTGAAGGCTCTGAAGTAAATTCTTTAGACTTAGGACCTTTTAGATATAAAACCTTTTTAGGAGCTGTACCCTGATCGCCAATAGTTTTTCCATTAACTTTACCTTCAGTAAAAGCAGTTACAACATTACTCCATTCTTTGATTCTATTTGTATCCATGCCTAATAGACTTCCAGATGGAACAAGCTTTGGCATGCTAAAATATTCAGAATCAACAATATCGAAGCTGTTAGGTTGTGTAAGGATTGTTTTCACAACTTCGTCTGTTGTTTTTGAAATATATTTAATTTTGATACCAGTATCTTCAAACAATTTTTTTTCAGGTTCCGATCCCATGTTAACTGCAGTACCTAGGTATCTAATAGTTGGTGTACCTGAAGCATGAATTGCTGGGAAACCTGTAATTAATCCAGAACCTACAGCAGCTCCAGCTAAGGCTGTGGATGATTTTAGAAAATTTCTTCTAGAAATTTTTTTATTTATTTTTTTTGACATAAATACTCCTTTTTAATCAGTCAAATATAAATCAATTTGACAGTTTATTAATCAATAAAAGAAATTTAGATTAATTTATTTGAAAATTGATTAATTTTTTTGCATTGTTCATATAGAGATTTTAATTTAAATTATTTATAGTTCGTTTTTATACTTTTGAAGAAATCAATGTCGAAACCACTTAACTTAGAATTAGCCAAATTGCTAAAAAAATATGATGGTATTGTTGCAGTAAACAATATCAATTTAAAAATTAAAGCTGGATCATATTGTTGCTTGTTAGGGCCATCAGGATGTGGAAAGACATCTACATTAAGGATGATTGCAGGTCACGAAGAAATTTCAGATGGTGATATATTATTAGGCGATACAATAATAAATAATTTGCCACCTTCTAAAAGAGGAACGTCAATGATGTTTCAAAATTATGCTCTTTTCCCACATTTAAATTGTCTAGATAATGTTGCATTTCCGCAAAAAATTAAGGGTATAAGTAAAGAAAAAAGATATTCCGCTGCTTTAAAAATTTTAGAAATGGTTCAAATGAAGAACTTTTCTGACAGGTATCCAAATCAATTGTCTGGAGGCCAGCAACAAAGAGTAGCTCTAGCCAGATCATTAATAACAAGTCCTTCAATTCTATTATTAGATGAGCCTCTTTCAGCACTTGATCCATTTCTTCGAATAAAAATGCGATCAGAGTTAAAAAACATCCAAAAAAAATTAGGTATTACTTTTATTCATGTAACGCACTCACAAGAAGAAGCATTAGCATTAGCTGATATAGCAGTTGTCATGAATAATGGAATAATTGAACAATTTGATACTCCCTATAATATTTTCAATAAACCAAAAAACGAGTTTGTAGCAAACTTTGTGGGAAGTCATAATGTAGTTTATTTAAAGGATAAAAAAATCGCTGTAAGAATGGATCAAATGAGTATAGTTAAAACAAAAAAATCAAACGATAATACTATGATAATAGAAGATATTGAGTTTCAAGGTGAAAACGTTAAATTGATGTGTTCAAATCAAAATATTAATTTACAAATATTAGTTGATGATAAATTGTTTTTTAAAAATGAATTCAAATTAGATCAGAAAGTTGACATAACATGGGATGAAAAAAAATGTCATGTGTTAATGTAACAAAATATAAATTGTTTAAAAAAATCAATTTGAATAAAAAATAATAAGCTTAGTTAATTAAAGATTTTTAACAAACCTATATAAGTTACTTAAAATCTTACGTTCTGAGTTTTCTAAAAAAGTTACGTTACCCGGTGGCATTGCGTATGATACTACAGCTTGAGAATACACACCCTCTATATTTTTAATTAAATCATTTATATTTTCAAGATGAACTAGCTTTGGAGAACGTTCCATGTTTTCCCAGAGTGGTTCTTTTGCATGACACATTGAACATTTAGAGACGATTATCTCTTCTGATGCTAAAATTAGATCGTTAGGAATTTGTTCTATAATTAAATTTGAACTTTCTTTATTTTCTGTCAAATTGGGTTTTCCTTTGTCTGATAAATAAACAGAGAATAAAACAATGATTAAAATTGGAATCCAGAGCAGATAAG
>ENA-OSEY01000832-OSEY01000832.1-marine-metagenome-genome-assembly--contig:-NODE-832-length-21745-cov-5.136607_pt1 | contig 21745 bp, 27 predicted proteins | sample MGYA00248465_ERZ534230 | MGnify/ENA primary metagenome ERZ534230 (study PRJEB26409, sample SAMN06344110) | marine metagenome | isolation source: Sea water from surface | place: Atlantic Ocean:Southern...
TTTTTTTTTCAAGCAGAAGACGGCATACGAGATTCAAGTGTGACTGGAGTTCAGACGTGTGCTCTTCCGATCTCAAACAGCACGAGCACGGGCAGGAGATCGCTGACCAGGCCGTTCTCCAGCTGTCGAAGCTTGGCCAGTCGGCTGGAGAGGTTCAGTCCAATCAAGACGGCTGTTGCAATCAGCAGCCCGTACCAACGCAGGGGAAGGAACCAGTTTTGGGTGTGAGGCAAAAATTCCCCTGGCGACTGGAAGGTCGCCAGGGGAAACAGGGCTTCAACAGCCATAGCGATCAGACGCCCTCAGCTGCCTGAACCTTTTCGATCTGCCTCTTCTTCAGCACCAGCATGATCTGAGCCAGAGCCACAGCCGCGAAGAAGGCGAGCAAGCCATAGATCCGAACAGGGTTCTGAAGAACAATCTCTGCGTCCACCTGGCCGAAGCCGCCCACGTTGGGGTCGTTGGTCAGGGCAGCACCAGCTTCGATGCTGTCGCCAACGCTGACCAGAACCTCAGGACCCACAGGAATGGTCTCGCTCACGCTGCTGCCGTCAGCAGCCTTGATGCTGACCACGCTGGCGCCGTTGTCGCCGGGTTCGATGGAGGCAATGGTGCCGCTGGCAGGAGCCGTGTAGACGGTGTTGTTGCTCTTCTCGCCGGTGGGATACACCTGGCCACGGCCGCGGTTGCCACCCACGTGGATCTGGTATTTGCCGAAGTGGATGTTGCTGTCGGTGGCGGGATCAGGAGAGAGAACAGGGAAGACGATCTCTTGGTGCTCGTCACCAGGAATCGGTCCCACCAGCAGGATGTTGGGCTGCTCGTCGCTGTACTGGGTGAAATAGACCCCCTCAGTCTCTTCCTTGATCTCGTCGGTCCAGCGGTCCTGAGGAGCCAGGGTGAAGCCATCAGGAAGCATCACAACAGCGCCCACCTGAAGACCCACATCGCTGCCGTCAGCACCGATCTCCTGGAGACCGTTCTCATAGGGAACCTTCACGCTGGCGGTGAAGACGCTGTCGGGGAGGACCGATTGGGGAACTTCAGCCTGGGTCAGCTTTTTGGCCAGGTGGCAGTTGGCGCAAACAATCTTGCCGGTGGCTTCCCGGGGGCTGTCGTAGTTCTGTTGAGCCCAGAAGGGGTAGGCCCAGCTTGCAGCTGGGGCAATCAGCAGAGCCAGTCCGATGACCAGTGATCCAAGGAAAAGCGAAAGGTGACGACGCATGGGACGGTGAGGGGATGCAGGCGTAGGGAAGGGAAAAATCAGGCCCACCAGGGCTTATCACCAGTTCGGAAGTCGGTCTCGGTCCACTGGCTCACGAACACGTTGTCGTTCTCTACGCTGACGTTGGCCAGAGCCAGAGAGAGAGGGGCAGGGCCACGAACCACCTTGCCGGTGGCGTCGTACTGACTGCCATGGCAAGGGCACATGAACTTGTTGGCACCGCTGTTCCAGGGAACAACGCAACCGAGGTGGGTGCAAATGGCGTTAATGCCGTAGCTGCCGATGGCGTCCTCGCCTTCGACGATCAGATAGGTGGGATCACCTTTGAGGCCTTGTACAAGGCTGCGATCGCCTTCGGGGTGGCTGGAGAGCCAACCGCTGGCTGTGATGGGATTGCCCAGCTCATCTTTGGCACTGGTCCCACCGCCGCTGCCGGCGGCCTTGGGGGGAATGAAGTAGTTCGCCACCGGGTAGAGGGCTCCCAGGGCGACACCAGTGACGGAGCCGAACGTCAGCAGATTCATGAACTGCCGACGACCCATTCCGGGCACATCGCTCGAGGAAAGTTGGGTCATGGCGGACGTTCATCCAGCTCGGAATGGCGTTCATTATGGATGCTTAAGTGCCTGTCAAGCTTTGCAACGACTGGTGTCTTCCTGTCCCTGCCTCTTCTGCTTCTGTGCTTGAAATCGCCAAGCCCGTGCCCGAGCCGCCGCTCAGTGTCGATGAGGTGATGGCCTGTCTACGCCAGCGCTGGCGGGCGACTTACGACCTTCAGCTGGTGGTTCGACGCCGTCGTTTGTACCTCCAGGTGATGTGGGCCTATCTCGAGCAACAGTCGTTTCCGATGGACCTTGAGGCCTATCGGCAGCATCTATGTGAAGTGCTGGATGTTGTGAATCGTCTTGGTTTGGCGGGTGAAGTGCGCCAATGGCTGGGTTCTACCCGTGACAAACCCCGTCTCGGCAAGGCGTTGAGTCTTCCGCTTGAGGCGACGGGGCCGGAGGCGGAAACGCTGATCAAGGAGTTTCTGGTCTGAAGGATTCGGTCAGGGCCACCAGGCCGACGCCGATCAGGAACAGTGCCGTGATGGCTCCAGCCAGCAGCAACATCGTGATCGGATCGGTGGATGGCGTCAGCACAGCGCCAGCCAGGGCTGAGCCCAACACAACCCAGCGCCAGGCCCCAAGCATCGGCCTCCAGCGCACCAGCCCCAGGGCCCCGAGGAGCAGCTGCAGCACGGGGAGCTGAAACGCCAGCCCGGTGGCCAGCATCAGCAGCAGAACAAAATCCAGGTAGCGCTCGATCGACCAGAGCGGCTCCACCACATCGGCGCCATAGCTCACCAGAAAACGCAGGGCGGCTGGAACTAAGGCCCACCAGGCAAAGGCCAGGCCCGCCATGAACAGCACTGCGGAGCCGGCGACGGCAGGGGCAATCAGGCGTCGTTCGCGGATCGTCAGGCCCGGCAGCACGAAGGCCAGGATCTGAAACAGCACGTAGGGCAGGGCCAGGGTGAGGCCGGCGTAGCCGGCCACCTTCAGCGAGACGAACAGAAACTCACCCGGCGCGAGTTGAAGAAAATGAATTCCGCTGGCTGGCGCTTCCAGCAGGCGCACCAGCGGTTTAACCCCCAGCAGGCAGGTCAGCGCTGCAACGACAACGGCCAGCAAGCTGCGCAGAACCCGTTGACGCAGTTCCTCAAGGTGATCCACCAGAGGCATCTCCACCTCATTGGGTAGATCGGCATCGCCAGGTGCCCTCCCAATGCGAATGGGTGGTGGTGGTTGCAGAGCTGGGGGACCTTCGGGGCGCTCAGACACGGACGGGGCTCGGGCGGCGCAACAGGTCAGCCCGAATGTGGGCTCAGGCTAGGGGCAAGCAGCCGCTCTTCCGCGCCCTGGGGATCCCCCCAGCGGATTTCAGCCTGACCATGGCGCACGGTGCCCGGGCCGGCACCAGGAATGCGCTGCAGCTGATCGGTGGGCACCATCACAACCGCCACCCGCGTATTGCCCCGAGCGCGGCTGAAATAGGCCGCCAGATCCGTTGCCATCGCCAGGTCGGATTCCTCGGCCAACCCGTTGGAACTCTTCAGCACCACATGGCTTCCTGGGCATTCCTGGGCGTGAAACCAGAGGTCACCACTGCGGGCTTGCCGCAGCGAGATCCAATCGTTCTGGCGGTGGTTCCGCCCCACCTGCACCTTGAGACCTCCCGGAGTGGTCAGTTCCAGCGGCTTGGGCTGGTCCCGTTGACGCTGCTGTCGCGTGGAGCGACGGCGTTCCTTGGGCTGCAACAGCTCATCGAGTTCCTCCCGCAGATCATTCAGGGCGGAGAGGCGCGCCGAGCCGTCCTGCCAGGTCGCGCTCAGTTGATCCTCGATGAAGGTTTCGCTCTCACTGATCAGCTCAAGACGTTGCTGATGGTACTCAAGCCGCTGCTCGAGGATCGGGCGCGATCTCCGCAGTTTTTTGGCCCGGCGATAGAGCGACTGGGCTTCATCGACCTGGTCGCGGCTTGGGTTTCCAAGGCAGAGGAGAGCGTCCGCCTGGCGTTGAAGAGCCCCGTGCCCGTCGGTGGCCTTCAGGCGCTGGTGTTGGTCCTGCTGGGCTGCATGTTCTTTGCTGCGCCAACGCTCCAGGCGTTGACGCAGGTCTTGGCTGACCCGTGCCAGGGCCCGTTGCTCTTGGCAGTGCTGGTGCAGGGATCCCAGCGTGAGCGCCAGAGCGGGTTGTGGATGCACCTCGCCACGGGGAGATCCCCAGACCCGGTAACGACCGTCGTTCTCCACCACGAGGGCGAACTGCTCACGCTCGAGCTGGTCCAACCAGAGAGACCAGCGCTCAAAGAGATGGTTCCAGTGGCGTGCATCCAGGCTGTCCACCGGGGTATTCACGTGGTCACCGGCGAGCTGTAGAGCCAGGGCTGGGCTGATCCCCTGATAGGTCTGCTGCAGGGCCTTGCGCAGGGGGATCGGAACGAGAGAAAGCCGCTCCTTCCAGCGTTCAAAGCCCTCCGTTCGATCTGGTGCCAACCCCTGCAGCATCGGTGGTGGGCTGTAGGAATCACCGGTGGAGAGAGGGCGCACGCGGGACTGATGGTCCCGGACCTGTCGCCCCAGGGCAATGATCCGGCGCTGCTCATCGAGCAGCAGCAGGTTGCTGTGCCGTCCCATCAGCTCCAGCACGAGAACCCGCTGGATCGGTTCCCCAGGGCGTTGGGCAAACCGGAATTCCACCACCCGTTCAAAGCCGCTTTGGTGGAGCTCTACCAGAGCCAGTTGGCGGAGGCTGTGTTGCAACTGTTGGGCGAAGGTGCTGCCGCTGCCGCTGCGCGGGGGAGGGTTGACCTCCACCAGCCGAGGTGCGTCGGCTTGCCAGCTCAGTTCCAGCCACACCATCCCCTCGAGGCTGCGGCATCCCAGTTGAATCGTTGCTGGGCCCGGTTGTTGGGCCTTCTCGAAGCGGCTGGGCAACAGCTTTGGGCGCAGATCCCAGAGCACCGCGCGAAGCGTGGTGAGATCCATTGGCTGCAGGCTGGTGGAAGCGTTCACCTGGAGCACCGAGCGGGGCAATGGGGCTTCCTACTCTGCTGACCCACGCAGACGCCGCGATGTCCACCAGTGGAAAGCTCACCTTGATCACCGGCCCCAGTGGCGTCGGCAAGGGAACCCTGGTGAACCAGCTGCTGGAACGGCATCCCCAGATCTGGCTGTCGGTGTCGGCCACCACCCGTTCGCCGCGCCAGGGGGAGCAGGACGGCATCAACTATTTCTTCCACAGCCGTGCGGGGTTTGAGGCCTTGGTGGAGCAGGGAGGTTTTCTTGAGTGGGCGGAATTTGCGGGGAATTGCTACGGCACCCCCCGAGGTCCCATTGAGCAACAGATGGCGGCGGGGCGCCCCGTGCTGCTGGAGATTGAGCTTGAAGGTGCCCGTCAGGTGCGTCGCAGTTTTCCGGACGGTTTTCAGATTTTTCTGGCTCCCCCCAGCTTTGAAGAGTTGGAGCGCCGGATTCGTGGGCGCGGAACCGATTCAGAGGAAGCCATTCAGCGCCGCCTGACTCGCGCTCGCGAAGAACTCGAGGCCCAACAGGAATTCGACGCTGTTGTGATCAATGACGATCTCGAATCAGCGTTGAACCAGGTGGAGAGCCTGATGGGGCTGGGATGACGCGGAGCTGAGCTTCGCAACACCGATCGACGCAACATTGATCGTCGGCAAGGTTGTGCAGGCACAAAAAAAGGAACCCGAAGGTTCCCTTGACTCTTAAAGTTCACCGCGGATTCACATCGGGTGGAAGAGGAGATCGGGGAAGAAGCGGTTCCACTCGATCAGGATTCCTGCGGTGGCGGTGAACCAGATGGCTGCAACCACTGGAGCTGCGGTCAGAAACTTGTTCATTGTTGAGGGAGCAATGGTTGAAGTCGTCGGAATCAGCGTGGTGAAACGGTCACCTTGCTGTCGTCTTCGAGCAGCTTGCCGCTGGTGAATTCACCGAAAGCAGCCAGAGGCCAGGTGGCAGCAGCCAGAAGGCTCTTGATGGCGATGCTGCGATCGATGAAAATTTCGTACTGGGCAGCATTCTTGCCGCGAGTTGCTTTCAGGTACTCACGACCGGCCCAGCCGATGCAGCCGGCGACGTACAGGAACATGATCCCGGGATAGACAAAATCACCGGCATGGCTCCAGCGGCCATCGACGATCAGGTGGGGAAGGCCATCCTCACCACAGGAAGCCTGGCTGTACATCTCGAAGCGGGCTTTGGCCTGAGGCGTGGTGGCAGCGGCAGCACGCTGCTGGAAGCGGGCGCTTTCTGAGCAGGGTGTGAGGCCAGCCACATCCGCCTTGGCGACGGGGGCGAAGCCGAACACCAGGAGTGCTGAAAGCACGACGGCGAAGAGACGACGCATCGGAACAATTCCTCTGAACGGTGCCCCGAAAGGGCAAGATGTCACAAGTCGGACAGTAGGGGAGGCGCATCGCTTCGATGCATGCAGTGCTTGCCCTCGAAACAAGTTGTGACGAGTCCGCTGCAGCGGTCCTGCGCCGTCACGCTGATGGGCGAATCGACGTTCTGGCGTCGCGGATTGCATCTCAGGTTGAGGAGCATGCCCGTTGGGGTGGTGTGGTGCCCGAAATCGCTTCGCGCCGCCACGTTGAGGCCCTGCCGGGGCTGGTGGAGGCCGTCGTTGACGAGGCGGGCGTCGCTCTGGGGCAGCTGGATGCCATCGCGGCCACGATCACTCCAGGTCTGGCAGGGGCTCTGATGGTGGCCTCGGTGACCGGCCGAACCCTTGCCGCGCTGCATCAGCGCCCCTTCCTCGGCGTTCATCATCTGGAGGGCCATCTGGCCTCAGTGATGCTTGGAGATGTTCCACAGCAAGCTCCTTATCTGGTGTTGCTGGTGAGTGGGGGCCACACCGAGCTGATTCTTGTGGCTGAGGACGGCGGGATGACGCGGCTCGGCCGAAGCCATGACGATGCCGCTGGAGAGGCTTTCGACAAGGTGGCCCGCCTGCTCGGTTTGGGATATCCCGGGGGTCCTGCTATCCAGGCTGTAGCCGAAACGGGTGATGCAACGCGCTTTCGCCTGCCCAAGGGGCGGATTTCATTGCCGGGCGGCGGTTTTCACCCCTACGACTTTTCCTTCAGTGGTCTGAAGACCGCCATGCTCCGCACCGTGGAAACCCTGCGGCAAACCACCGATTCGCTGCCTCTTGCCGACCTGGCCGCCAGTTTCGAACAGGTGGTGGCCGATGTTCTGGTGCAGCGCAGCCTTCGCTGTGCCGCAGACCATGGTGTTCAGCAACTGGTGATGGTCGGCGGTGTCGCCGCGAACCGTCGCTTGCGCCAAAGCATGCTCGAACAGGGAAATCAGCGGGGCATAGCGGTTTCCATCGCTCCGCTGGCCTTCTGCACCGACAACGCCGCCATGATCGGAGCTGCGGCCTTGATGCGTCTGGGCCAGAACGCGGCTTGCACCTCTCTTGAATCAGGCGTTGCAGCCCGCTGGCCTCTGGATCAGGCCAATGCGCTTTACACACCAGACCCACCCTTTTAGGAAAGCCTTTTAGGCTTGAACGCACTGTTCGGTCTCTGCGTCGTGGACCAACCGGAAACCAGATCAGATGCTCCAGAGCCCGTTGAGGCTGATGAACTGAACGCCTGGAAGCGGGGCTTCACCCCACAGGCCGAAATCTGGAATGGCCGTCTGGCGATGATCGGCCTCTCCGCAGGGATCGCTGTTGTGCTGTTGGTGCGTGTGTTCAGCGGTGGCTGATCAGCTTCGGCCCCGCAGGGCCTGAGCCAGCTCGTTGGGCTTGAGGCTGACGGCCACCGCTTGATCGCCGTCAATGCGATCCGCCTCCACCAGGGCCAGCAGCGATTGATTGGTGGTCACCATCCCATCGAATCCGCTGCGTTCCATGATTTCCTCCACCTCATCGAGCGCCCCCCGCTGGATGTAGTCCTTGCAGGCATCGGTGTTGATCAGGATGTCGTGATACGCAGCCCGTTTTCCATCTGTTGTCTTGATCAAGCCCTGGGCGATCACCCCAAGCAGCGACTCGGACAACGAACGGCGAACACTCTCCTGCTCTTCAGGCGGATACATGCCGAGGACCCGTTCCACGGTTTTCACCGCTGAATTGGTGTGCAGGGTCCCGAACACCAGGTGGCCGGTCTGGGCCGCTTCAAGGGCCGTGGAGAGGGTTTCCTGATCCCGGATTTCGCCCACCAGAATCACATCGGGATCTTCCCGCAGGGCTGCCCTTAGGGCGTTGTGGAACTTGAGAGTGTGCAACCCCACTTCCCGGTGCCGGATGAGGGATTTGCGGCTCTCATGCACGAACTCGACGGGATCCTCGATCGTGAGGATGTGGCGTGCCTCATTGCGATTGATCCAATCGATCATCGCCGCCAGGGTTGTGCTTTTGCCGGACCCTGTCGGTCCTGTGACCAGGATCAGTCCCTTCGGACGGGCCGCGAGGCTCTGCAGCACGCTGGGGAGATGCAGCTGCTCCATGGTGAGGATCGTCTGCGGAATGAGGCGCAGCACCATGGCCGGGCCCCGCAGGGAATCCATCAGGTTGATGCGCACGCGCACGAAGGGGAAGGCATGGGAGCCGTCAAATTCCTTGTCGCGGTTGAAGCCATCGATCTGCTGTGGCGTCAGGATTTCCTGGAGCCATCCCTGAAAGACCTCGGCGCGGGTGACCGGCCATTCCGTGCCCTGCATGTCTCCCCGGGCCCGGTAGCGCGGGACTTCCCCCACTCCGAGGTGGACATCGGAATGGCCAGCATCATGGGCGATGCGCACGATGTCCTCGAGGCTTGGAGAGCCAGAGCCATCCGCAGCGGCCCTGGGCCCAGGGTTGTGAACCTCCCGAGATCGACCTGAACTTTGGCCGGAGGTTGGGCGCGGCGGGAAGCTGGGGGGGAAAACCGGCTGAGCCACGTTGATGGCGAGGGATCTGTCTTCAGGATCGTCTCGATGCTGGCACTGACAAGGATTTCTCACTGTTCTCTCCGGGTTGACGCCCGTAAACTCCAGCGGTCCGTCTGGATGGAATGGCTGAACAGCCCCGCGTCACGATCGTTCTGGGAACGCGTCCGGAGGCGATCAAGCTGGCTCCGGTCATCCGGACGTTTCAAGCCTGTGATGCATTGCAGACCCGTGTCGTCCTGACCGGTCAGCACCGCGAAATGGTGGGCCAGGTGATGGATCTGTTCCATCTCCAGGCGGATCAGGATCTCAATCTGATGGCCCCCCGTCAGACCCTGACACATGTCACCTGTGCTGCGCTGCAGGGGCTGCGGGAAGACTTTCAGGCCTATCCACCGCAATTGGTCCTGGTGCAGGGCGACACCACCACGGCGTTTGCCGCTGGTTTGGCTGCGTTTTACGAGCAGATCCCGGTTGGTCATGTGGAGGCCGGTCTGCGCACCGACAATCTTCTGGATCCCTTCCCGGAGGAAGCCAACCGCCGGCTCCTCTCCCAGATCGCGACCCTTCATTTCGCGCCGACGCTCAAGGCCGAATCCAACCTGAAAGCATCCGGTGTGGTCGGGGAGATCTTCGTGACCGGTAACACCGTGATCGATGCGTTGTTGTTGATGGCGGAATCGGCGCCGGATGTTCGGTTTGACGGCCTCGACTGGGACCAACAGAGGGTGATCCTCGCCACGGTGCATCGCCGTGAAAACTGGGGTGAGCGGCTGAACGACATCGCTGCAGGAATGCTGCAGGTGCTTGAGCGCTATCCCGACACGGCGCTGCTGCTGCCGATGCACCGCAACCCGACGGTGCGTGAACCGCTGCAGGCCCTGCTTGGAAGCCATCCCCGTGTCGTTTTGACCGAACCTCTCGACTACGACCGTCTCGTTGCAGCGATGAAAGGCTGCTCCCTGTTGCTCACCGATTCCGGTGGTCTCCAGGAGGAAGCCCCTGCGCTCGGCAAACCCGTGCTGGTTCTGCGGCGCACCACAGAGCGGCCAGAGGCTGTTGATGCGGGAACGGCCCGGTTGGTGGGTACCGATCCCGATGTGATCCTGGAAGAGACCTCGCGGCTGCTTGGGGATGCCACGGCCTATCAAGAGATGTCCCGCGCCGTTAACCCCTTCGGCGATGGTCACGCGAGCGAACGCATCCTTGAGCTCTGTCGCCGACAGCTCGGCGTCTGAAGCGTCCCTCAGCAGCGATGGCTGCTACCGCTGGTGGCTGCGGCGCCGCCTGGGTACGGGCGAAGGGTGTCTGCTTTTCGTGGGTCTGAATCCCTCGAGAGCAGATGGCCAGCGTGATGACCCGACCCTGCGCCGTTTGATCGGCTTCGCCAGGCATTGGGGATATCGGGAGTTGCTGGTGCTGAATCTGTTCGCCCGGATGTCGCCGTCTCCGGCGGCGCTGCTGCGGGTCAAGGACCCCATCGGAGGGCTGAACGACGCGATCTTGAACCGCTGGTTCAACCACTGGTCCCGGACCTCTGGGGTCGATCTCTGGTGTGGATGGGGGGCGAATGGGGCGCGATGGGACCGGACTCAGCTGGTTCTTGGAAACATTCAGCGTTTGCTGCCGCAACGCCGACGCTCCGTTCCCGACTCGCCGCATCCGCTGATGCTGGGGCAGACGGCCTCGGGGCAACCGCGCCATCCGCTTTATGCCCCGCGCAACGCCTGTCTTCGCCCTTTTCTCTGGGCAGACCCGGAACCGATCCGTCATCCTGTGGGGACCTTGACGGATGTCCTTCCTCGCTGATGTCCCGTACGCCCCGCCGTTACGCCGTCCATCTCCACCTTGTGGGAGGCCAAACCGAACGGGTGTTTTTTCCGAAACTCGAGACCTTTCAGGAGTGGTATCAGGGCGTTGTTAATGCCGAGAACCAGGGCGGTTTCGTCAACGTTCCCCTCAGTGATCTGGAGGGCGAGTATCTGGTGGTACGCCCCCAAGCCGTGATCGGCGTGCGCGTGGAACCTCAGTTCTCCTCTGTCGATGACGCCTGAGCGTCTGGGCCTCCTCTGGGGCGTCACGGTCTCCTCGGGTGCTGCGGCCCGTTTTCTGGCGGCCAAGTCGGAATTTCCTGGGGTGGTGTTGCTGCTCCTGTCGGGGCTGCTGATCGGTCGCTCTGGTCTGGGTTGGGTGGAACCCCTTGATCTCGGCTCAGGGCTTGGAACTGTTGTGGGTCTTCTCGTCAGCCTGGTGCTGTTCGACGGCGGCCTGAATCTGCGTCTGCCTGGGGACACGATCAAGGCCACGGTGCAGCGCATCGCAGCCCTGCGTCTGTTGATCTCCCTGGGAGGCGGTCTGTTGGCGGCCCATTGGCTTGCCGGCCTCAGCTGGTCGCTTGCGGCTGTGTTCAGTGCCATCGTGCTGGCCACGGGGCCAACGGTGGTCACACCACTGGTGCGTCAGATTCGGCTTGCACCACCTCTGGGCGAAGTCCTGGAGGCTGAAGGTCTGGTGCTTGAGCCCATCGGCGCCGTTTTAGCCCTGCTGCTGTTGGAGCTTGTCCTTGGCAACCTGCACGGCTGGCGTGAGGTGATGCTCGGCCTGCTGTATCGATTGGGCGGTGGTGTGCTGATTGGCGCGAGCGTCGGCTGGCTGCTGTCTGAGCTGCTGCGACGGCTCAAACCCGATCAGTTGAAAGGGCTGCCGCTTCAGCTCAGTCTGGGTTTGCTGTTTCTGATGTATGGCGTCAGTGAGTGGCTGCTGCCGGAATCCGCCCTGCCTGCTTCGGTGGCGGCGGGCATCGTTGTGGGTCGACGCCCAGGCCCTCACACCGCTGAATTGGATGGTTTGATTCAGGAACTGGCGCAGTTGGCGATCACGATGCTGTTTCCGCTGCTGGCTGCTGACGTCTCCTGGGCTGAACTCAGTCCGCTGGGTTGGGGCGGCATCCTCTGCGTGCTGTCGTTGATGCTCGTGGTGCGTCCGATCGGCGTGGGTTTGGCCACCATCGGGTTGCCCTACAAGCTTGAGCAACGGCTGTTTCTGGGTTGGCTCGCTCCGCGAGGCATCGTCACCGCAGCGGTGGCCTCTCTCTTCGCGATTCGCTTGGAGCAGGCCGGCATCCTGGGGGCAGGACGCCTTCAGGGGTTGGTGTTCCTGACCATCCTGATGACGGTTGGTCTCCAGGGCCTCACGGCCCAGCCGTTGGCTCAGGCTCTTGGCCTGGTCAAAGCCAACGATGACGAGCCTGCCTCAGCCGAGGCAGCGGCGCAGTCGCGGCAGGTCCTCACCGATTCGGGCCAGCAATGACCATGTGGTGATCAGATCGGGCCCTTGAAGGCGCCCCAGCAGAGCGGCCCGCAGGGATTTCATCACCACCCCTTTCTTCACACCGGCTGCTTTGGCGGCATCCCCCAGCCAAGCCTTGGCTTGATCGACGTCGCTGCCATCCCAAGGGTTGTTCTCGAGCCGTTGAAGCAGGTCGGCCATGGCCGCTTTGGCTCCTTCGATCCCGAGTTGCTTGAGCGCATCCTCCTGGAGGTCCGGACGATCAAAGAACGGTTCCGCCTGATCGACGCCATCTTTGAGCAGGGTGAGGGAGGGGCCCAGCAAGGCGCAGAGGTCCAGGCACCAGCTTTTCTCGCTGGGAGGAGTCCAACCGCGTTCGGCCCAGAGGGGCGTCAGCTCCTCAAGAAGATGGTCCGCCGTCCAGCCGTGCAGAACTTGGGCATTCAGCCAGTTGAGCTTGTCCCAGTCGAAACGCGCCCCGGCTTTGTTGACCCGATCGAAACCAAAGACGGCCGCGGCCTCACACAAGCTGAACCGTTCCTCCATGCCCTCCGGCACGGACCACCCCAATAACGTCATGTAGTTGGCGATGGCGTCAGGGGTGTAGCCCATGGCGCGGAAATCGTTGATGGAGGTCACCCCATCCCGTTTTGAGAGCTTGCGTCCCTCGGCATTGAGGATGAGAGGAGCGTGGGCAAAGGTCGGCAAGGGCAGGCCCAGCGCTTCGTAGAGGAGCAGTTGCTTGGCGGTGTTGGCAATGTGATCTTCACCGCGGATCACATGGGTGATTTCCATGGAGGCGTCATCCACCACCACAACAAGGTTGTAGAGGGGGTCGCCGATTTGATCCGCCGGAGCACGACGGGCGATCACCATGTCACCGCCAAGGTCAGACCCCCGCCAGCTCATGGCCCCACGCACCAGATCATTCCAGCGAATTTCGGCAGCGTCATCAATGCGGAAGCGGATCACCGCTTCACGGCCTTCGGCCTGAAACGCCTGCTCCTGCTCGGGCGTCAGAGTTCTGTGGCGGTTGTCGTAGCGCGGCGCTTGATTGGCTGCTTTCTGCGCATCGCGCATGGCTGTGAGTTCCGTTTCGCTGGCATAGCAGCGGTAGGCCAATCCCCGATCGAGCAGGGTCTGGATCGCTTCACGATGCTGCGCCACCCGTTCGCTCTGGATGACGGGCTCCTCGTCCCAGTTGATCCCGAGCCACTGCAAGCCTTCGAGAATGTTCTGGGTGTACTCGGGTTTGGACCGCTCCTTGTCGGTGTCTTCAATCCGCAGCACGAACGCCCCTTGCTCGTGCTTGGCATAAAGCCAGTTGAAAACAGCGGTTCGCGCCGTTCCAATATGAAGCGTGCCCGTCGGGCTGGGGGCCAATCGAACGCGCACCATCGAGGCTTTTGGTGGTGAAAACGGGACCGACGGGATTCGAACCCGCAACTTCCGCCGTGACAGGGCGGTGCTCTAACCGGTTGAACTACGGTCCCAGATCTGATTCAGAACTCGCGAGACGCGCTCGAAAGAATCTGATCTGTGTCGCCTGCGCGACCTGTTCAGTATCAACTGTTGCCCTGCCCTCCGTCAACAACTGAGGGTGGATCCTCCCTGTTTTGTCATCCGTGTGATGCCAAAAAAAACTCCCGGTGACATGGTCGCCGGGAATTGAGGGAAGCATCGGTTCATCACCGAGTTTTCAAGGGATCAGGGACGGAATCCTGCAGGCTCAATGAGTCGAACCTGATTGCCGCGGGCAGTGAATTCACGACCTTGATCGCTTTGTACGACCACACGGCCGCCGGACTTGACGCGTATCACTCGGGCGCGGACCCAGCCGAGGGCGGCTGACTCCAACACCTTCACAACATCACCAGGTTGAAGATCCAACTCCATGCTCAGAACCGGGAAACTGCACGAGGGGAACATCGGACGCGCCGTGGAGGACTCGAACCCCCGACATCAGGTTTTGGAGACCTGCGTTCTACCAACTGAACTAACGGCGCAAGGCGATGTACCCCTCAGCCAACGTTGAAGTTGGCAACTGATTGAACGAGGTCGAAACCTCAGCGATCGAAGCGCTGCTTCACGCGGGTGGCCTTGCCCACCCGTTCCCGCAGATAGAAAAGCTTCGCCCTGCGCACTTTACCGCGCCGTTCCACCTTGATGGAAGCCACCTGGGGGCTGTGCAGCATGAACACCCGCTCAACGCCGATGCCCTGGAAAATCCGGCGCACGGTGATGGTCTGGTTGAGACCGCCATGGCGCTTGGAAATCACCACGCCTTCGTAGGGCTGAACACGCTCCTTGTTGCCCTCGCTGATGCGAACACCAACGCGCACGGTGTCGCCCACGTAGATCTCAGGGAGATCATCCTTCTGCTGAGCCGACTCAAAGGAGCGAATCAGAGCTTCAGGGCTCAGTTTCTTGGCAGGGGCACCGGAAGCATTGCTGGCCTTCGCCGCTGCCTCAGGTGCTGTTTCCACAGCCGTTTCGGTGTTGTCGTCGGTCACCGCTGTGTCCTTCGAATCGGCTGCCATCCCAGCTCCGCGTTGTATCGCCAAACTATGAGTGTACCTTTCGACGCCATCGCTCTACTAAGAGCACCATCCCTGTGATCAGCATCCACAGCAGGCCGATGGCGTTGAGAAGAACAACCATCGGTTCCAGCGTGGAACCGAGCCATTCCCCTTCATGCACCACCATTAACCAGTGAACCTGTTCCCGACTGGCTCCGAACCAGTCCCGGGCTAGGCGGTAACTGACACCGGAGAACACCGTCACCAGCAAAGGCGCCAGAACGAAAGGTGCAACGCTCCGATGCAGTTCACGCAAGCGCACAAGCAGCGACATGACCGGCATCAATTCGGTTGCTGTTGATAGCGTGACGGATATTGGGTTGAGCCATGAATCTGTTTGCTGATCTTCTGGCATCCACCCAGGCAGCGCAGGGGCAGGTGACGGCGACCGGTCCGCGCATTCAGAAGCGTCGCGGTGTTGAGATCAAATCAGCCCGTGAAGTCAAGATCATGCGCCAGGCCAGCCACATCGTCGCCACCGTGCTGCGCGAGGTGATGGGAATGGTGGAGCCCGGCCAGACAACGGGAGATATTGATGCCTATGCCGAAAAACGCATCCGCGAAATGGGGGCGACCCCAAGTTTCAAGGGCTATCACGGTTTTCCGGCAAGCATCTGCGCCAGCATCAACAACGAAGTGGTGCATGGCATTCCGAGCCCGAAGCGTGTGATCCGCCAGGGCGATCTTCTGAAGGTGGATACCGGCGCCTACTTCGAGGGCTACCACGGCGATAGCTGCATCACGATCTGCGTTGGAGACGCGCCCCAGGAAGCACAGACCCTGAGCCGCGTTGCTAAGGAAGCCTTGATGGCTGGCCTGAGCCAGGTCAAAGCAGGCAACACATTGCTGGACATCGCTGGAGCCGTTGAAGACCACGTCAAGGCCAACGGTTTCAGTGTTGTGGAGGACTACACCGGCCACGGAGTTGGCAGGAACCTGCACGAAGAACCTTCCGTGTTCAATTTCCGTACCGATGAGCTTCCCAACGTCACCCTGCGTCCTGGCATGACCCTGGCGATTGAGCCCATCCTCAATGCCGGCAGCAAGGCATGCCGCACCTTGCGGGACCAGTGGACCGTTGTGACCCGCGATGGCTCTCTCTCGGCGCAGTGGGAGCACACCGTTCTGGTGACGAGTGATGGATGCGAAATCCTCACCGATCGGGGCGACTGAGGATTCGGCTGTAGACCCGCCGTCCAAGCTCGGTGAGAGGCATCAAGACATAGGTCAGGGGGTTTGGCGTCACGATCACCAGGCGAAATCCCCAGCTCGCCTGGCGCAGCACCTGACCTGCGACGAAATCAGCGCCCATCACCCCGATCGGATTGAGCGATGAGCGAAAGGGGCCCAGCACCAGCTTGCGCAGAATCAGGGCCTCCCGGCCTGAGGCATCAAGCACCGCGCCGCGGATGCTCACCAGTTGTCCCAGCATCCTCTTGGTGAGCTCGTAAACAGGACTCACGGCAGGCTGGATTTCAGCCTCCGAGGTGTTGACCCACACTTCCTTGGGGCTGACCTGCGGCGATGCTCTGCTGATGGCCTCAAATCGCTGCATCAGCCGCCAGCTGCTCAAGGTGTTGATCTCCAGCGCCTGATTGATCACATCGGGGCTTTGACCGCCCTGCGGATTGATTCCGTGATTCAGGATCAGAACATCGATCGCCGCGAGATCCTCATCCAGGCTGGCTTCCTCTCCGCAGCTCCAGCTCACCCAGCGATGTGGCCCCTCCGGATGCTCTGGCGGAGTGGAACCGTGGGTGAATCCGGTGACGTGGGCGCCTGCGGCACGGAAACAACGGGCCAGGGCTGCGCCAAGGGCTCCACGAGCGCCTGTGATGCCGATCCGTTTGCCGTGGAAAGGGGACTGGGCCATGGGGCCAGCTTGGGGCATCCTTGAAGCGAGCGGAGCAAGAATCGAGCACCAGCTGTGTCAGACGCCGCCCAACTGGTTCTGTTTGCTCCCTACTGCGGTGGGGTCAGTCGCGAGCAAGATCTCTCCGCAGCGCTGCAGATCCTGGGGCGTGGCGCACTGCAGGGGCGGCGTGCGGTGGCCGGAAGCGATGGACATCCTTACGAACTCCGCTGGAATGGGGTGGCTGCACCGATGGAGAGGCTGGACTGCCAGCTTTGTTTTCCCGGTCATCCCGAGGGGAATGTTGATTTCGCCGTCACCACTCATCAGCTGGTGACCTGGCTCATGGATTGTTCCCATCTCCAACCATCGGAGCCTGATCTGCCCGATGGGTTCTGGCAGTGGTTGTTGATCGAGCGCGGAGATGCACCAGAACAGGCCTAGATTCGGCAATGACGGGCATCACCTCCATGGGAACGACACTGTTGATCGGATCGTGTGAGCCGTTCAGTGGGAAGTCCGCTCTCGTCCTTGGAATTGCCCAGCAGCTTGCCCGTTCCGGACAGCAGATCAGGTTCGGAAAGCCCCTGGCCACAAGCCTGGATTGGGATCCGAGCCAGGGGCCGCTGCCTCAACCGCTCATCGATGACGACGTTCGCTTTGTTGGTGAAACGCTGAATCTGCCGCCTGAGCGTCTGATTCCTTCGATGCATCTGCTGTCTCCGACAACAGCGGCCCAGCGCCTGGGCCAGGGCGAATTGGATGCAGGTGAGGGGTTCGCTGAGTTGAAGCAGCACATTCAGGCTGGCGATGGGCTGACGCTGTTGGAATGCGCGGGCAGCTTGCAGGAGGGGCTGCTCTACGGCCTCAGTCTTCCGCAACTGGCGACCGGTCTGGATGCCAAGGTCGTGCTGGTGCACCTGTGGCAGGACAGCCGCAGTGTGGATGCGCTGCTGGCGGCCAAGCAGATCCTGGAAGACCGCTTGGTGGGCGTGGTTCTCAACGCTGTCACCCCGGAGGAGGTGGACAGCTTGGAGCGTCAGGTGGTTCCTGCTCTGCAGGGCCTGGGGCTGCAGGTGTTTGGCGTTATGCCCCGTTCGCCGTTGCTTCGGAGCGTCACCGTGGGTGAGTTGGTTCGGCGGCTGAACGCCCGGGTGATTTGCTGCCAGGAACGGCAGGAATTGCTGGTGGAGACGCTGAGCATCGGCGCGATGAATGTGAACTCCGCCATGGAGTTCTTCCGCAAACGACGCAACATGGCCGTTGTGACGGGGGCGGATCGCACCGATATCCAGTTGGCTGCTCTGGAGGCCTCAACCCAGTGTTTGATCCTTACCGGAGCTGGTGAACCTCTCCCGCAATTGATCAATCGCGCGGAAGAGCTGGATGTGCCGTTGCTCAAGGTGGAGCACGACACTCTGGCCACGGTGGAGGTGATCGAGCAGGCCTTCGGTCATGTGCGTCTGCACGAAGCCGTGAAGGCCACCTATGCCTTCCGTCTTGTAGAAGAGCACTGCAAGCTGGATCAGCTCTTCAACGCATTGAATCTGACGGTCCAGCACGTCTGATGGTTGCTAACTTCCGATGAAATCAGGCGGCGGGTTTTCCTTGGGTCAGTCACTGGATCTGCCAGCCCTCGATCGGGTCGACACGCTTGCGCAGGAACTCGCCCTTCTACAGGACAAAAGTCAGCGAAGGATCGCCATCCTCGGCAGCCGCCATGTGCCCGTTGTGGCGGTTCACCTGATCGAGTTGGTGGCGCGCTCTCTCGTTCAGGAAGGGCACTCCCTGGTCACCTCCGGATCCCAGGGCGTTAATGCTGCGGTGATTCGTGGATGTTTGGAGGTGGATCCTTCCAAACTCACGGTCTTGTTGCCCCAGAGCCTCGACCGACAGGTGCCTGAAATCAGAGATCTTCTCGATCGGGTGTTGCACCTGGTGGACAAGCCCGAGCAGGACGATCTGCCTTTGCCCATGGCCAGCAGTTTGTGCAATCAAGAGATCATCAACCGCTGTGATCAGTTGATCTGCCTGGCTTTTCATGACAGTGAAACGCTGCTGGCCAGTGCTCGAACGGCTGAGGATATGGGGAAGGTGGTGAGCCTTCTGTATTTCGACTAGGTAACAGGTTTGGCTTCAGGGAAATTCATGGTTCTTTTCCATTGCTAGTGGGTGTGGTGGGATCGGCTCCCTGAGCGCTTCAACCTACTGGGATTTCTAAACCCATAATCATAGATAGTTGAATTGAAGATTAGTTGCTGTCAATCAGGTGTTGTTAAATAGCGTTGATACCAACTCAGCATGCGGTGCATGAGATCTAATTTTTGGGTTCGGTTTACGAATCCATGTCTTTCCCCTGGATAGATCACCTTCAATGTTGTGACTCCGGCATCCTGCACCGCTCGATGCATCTGATCCACTTGGCCTGGGGGTGTGCGTGTGTCATTGCTGCCGGCATAAAACAAAACCGGTGTTGTCACCTTCGCTGAATGGTTGACTGGAGATCGTGCTCTTGCCAGTGATTGGTCAGTGAAGGGGGGTGCTTCAAGAAAAACTCTCAGATAATGAGGAATATCTGTGGTTCCATAGAAGCTAACCCAATCAGCAATGATTCCTCCGGATACTGCGGCTTTGAAGCGTGTTGTTTGCGTGATGGCCCAGGAGCTTAGATAACCGCCATAGCTATAGCCCCCAATGCCGAGGCGATCAGGGTCGGCTAGTCCATCGGCAACCAATTGATCCACTCCGCTGATGACATCGATGTAATCAATTCCGCCAAGATCTCCTGTGTTGGCATTGATGTAATCAACACCAGCGCCGAGAGATCCCCGCACATTCGGAAAAAAAGTGATGTAGCCCTTGGCAGCAAGCAACTGCCCCCAATCTGTAAATCCATCAGGCCATCCGCGTTGCCATGCAGATGTCGGGCCGCCATGGAGAATTGTCACCATCGGATAACGACGACCAGGCTGATGGCCAACTGGAAGGACAACAAATCCATGCACCCTTTTGCCATCATTTGGATTGCGCCAATGCACATCGCGCACAGCACCAAATCTGATCTGTTCAACCTTCGGGTTCAAACGGGTGAGCTGTTTGGGGGGCTTGTTAGAACCGATTATCCAGAGGTCGGGAGGGGTTGATTGTGAGGCTTTGAGAAGAACGAAATCGCCGGAAGCTGCGTGGGAGGAGTAGGTGTCCTTTGCAAACACGCTCACTCCGGATGGGCTTAAGTTCTGGCGTAATCCTGTCTCTCGATCAATCTTGACGAGGGTGGTCTGATTCTCTTTCAGTAATTGCCCCATTAAAAAACGGGAGTCGGCGGACCAGCGGGGATCACTGAATGTTGCTCTGGCTCCCTCCAGCAAAAGTCGGCTCTGACCGTTGTCAGTCGATATCAATGCTGGTGACCAGGCATCTCCGGGTGATGGACTCCATATGTCGACATGGATGAATTTTGAATCTGGAGACCAGAGCACCGGAGAATTCCAGCCGATGCGGTTTGAAAAACGCCGTTCCACCTCACCGGTGTCGCTGTTCAGAACAACAAGTTGTCTGGTATTGACCACATCCTCATTTGTGGCCGTTGGAGAGATCAGAGCGGCGATTCTGGTTCCATCCGGTGACCAATCAAAGTCGATCACATTCAGACCGGATGGTGAGATCACTCTCAGTTCTTCTCCGGAAACTGAAATGCGGTTGAGCTTTGTGAGGGGTTGGGGCTGATTTGACAGCTGGGGGTCACCGTCTTCTACAACCGGATCCTGGGTACTTAAAAAAGCCACACTTCTGCCATCAGGAGACCAACGAAATTGGGAAATGTTTCCGCTTAGTTGCGTCAATTGATGCAGTTGATCCCCATCTGCATTGACCAGGTAAATCTGGGTTCTCGGTTCGGTCGACCCTATTGTTTTTCGTTGGGAGAGGAAAGCCAACCGTGTTCCATCCGGAGACCATCGCGGCGACCAGTCACGCTCAGAACTGGAGATCCAGCGCTCGGGGGGCAGCGTTGCCATCGGCCGGCACCCTCCAAAGATCTTGATCGCCGCGCCAGGGTTCTCCTTTTGGTTGCGGACCGGGCTCTTCCAAGACGAAGACAACCGTTCCACCATCCGGGGAGATTTGAGGGTCGGAGGCCTCACGGGTGGTGAGGAAATCCAGTGGGATAGCTGTACGTCGCTCTGATGCTGTCGATGAACCAGCCAGGACACACATCAAGAGAGCAATGCCACTCGTAAGCAAACTGCACTTCCGCCAAGTTTGCATAACGCTTCAAAAACTCATTATTCAAACTATCTGCATTGGCGAAAGTTCGCTAAATCGGTTGATCAATCGGATTGTCGATCGTGCCAAGGCGGCACCGTTAACCGATTAATAGTGCTTTCAGCCCTTCGCTGTAGAGAATCCCGCTGCAGAGCAGGCCGCTGGCCCAGCACAGTCCCCGCGCTGGCGGGATGTTGCCCACGTAGGCGGCGATGTAGGCGAGCCGCAGCACGGGATGGGCAAAAGCTGCGACAACGGCCGTGGCAGGCAACGTGCCCGTTTGCATTGCTGCGGTCAGGGCCAACAGAGCCGCTGGGGAGTGAAGGCTGAAGGCCTCGAAGCTGTTCTGGTGGGCCCAGCTGGCCCGTTTGCCCCAGGCCGGATAGCGATCGAACATGGCTCGGGGGGCGGCCATGTCTTTCATTTCGAAGTTGGCGGCCGACCGGGCTGCCCCCAGGGGAAGGATGCTGGCCACAACGTAACCACCGGACAGCACCAACGACCAGGCGTAGGGCGCCGCATCCGTGGCGGTGAACAGCTGCAGCAGCGACATTGTTGGGGCTTCAAACCGCGCCTTTCTAAGCTGGAGCCAGGTAACAGCGCGAGCCATGGCCAGCACCTATTCCTTTGATGTGGTGTCCGATTTCGACCGGCAAGAGCTGGTCAACACCCTCGACCAGGTGCGTCGTGATGTGGGCAACCGCTACGACCTCAAGGATTCCAACACGGAGATTGATCTGGAGGAGACGGAGCTGGTGATCACCACGGCCAGTGATATGACCCTTCAGGCGGTGGAGGATGTGCTGCGCACCAAGGCCACCAAGCGCAACCTTTCGCTGAAGATTTTCGATTTCCAGACCCCGGAAACCGCGGGGGGAAATCGGGTGAGGCAGGTGGTGAAACTGCGCAAGGGGTTGAGTCAAGAGATCGCCAAGAAACTGAGCAAGATGGTGCGCGATGAACTCAAGAAGGTGACGGTGGCGATCCAGGGAGAAAGTGTGCGGATAACGGGCAAGAGCAAAGATGATCTCCAGGCCGCGATTCAGCTCGTCAAGAGTAAGGAGGATGAGCTTGATGTTCCTCTGCAGTTT
>ENA-OSEY01000833-OSEY01000833.1-marine-metagenome-genome-assembly--contig:-NODE-833-length-21738-cov-2.750612_pt1 | contig 21738 bp, 19 predicted proteins | sample MGYA00248465_ERZ534230 | MGnify/ENA primary metagenome ERZ534230 (study PRJEB26409, sample SAMN06344110) | marine metagenome | isolation source: Sea water from surface | place: Atlantic Ocean:Southern...
TTAAAAAGTTTGATGACGAATTTAGTACAGATGGTCATCCAGAACCATTTTTACCTCTTCCAGTTGGCGTGAAAGATTTAAATGATGTGAAGGGCCTAAAGACAACCTTTGGCTCGCCTCTTTTCAAAAATAATGTAGCAAAAAGCGATGACGATGTCGTTGCACAGATAAAAAAAGCTTCAGCTGTAATTTTTGGAAAGACAAATGTTCCCGAACACGGATTTGGGGCAACTACAACAAATCCTCTTCAGGGCAGCACGGGAAACCCTTTCGATAAATCCCTTAGTGCAGGCGCATCAACCGGTGGCGGAGCAGCTGCGGTAGCGTCTGGTATAGTACCATTAGCGACAGGCTCTGATTTTGCAGGTTCCCTTAGAACACCTGCATCATTTTGTGGCATAGCCGGCATGAGGCCTTCAAATGGAGTTGTTGGAACAAATAGGCGCAGCAATATTTGGTCACCATTCGATGTAGAAGGGCCTATGGCGAAAACAGCAGCAGATTGCAAATTACTTTTAGGAGCGATGGCGAAAACATGCAGCGTCGACCCTTTTTCTAAAAATATGAGTAAAGAACTGCAGTCGCCAGTGAAAGAGATAGACCTAAAAAAAATCAATGTAGCATTTTCATATGACCTTGGTTTTTGTGTTATGTCTGAGACTTATAAAAAGATCTTCAAAAACAAACTTAATAAATTTGATGACTTTTTTGCATCATGTAGGGCCGATTGTATGGATTTGTCTGGTGCTTACGAAACTTTTATGACTTTACGTAGTATTGGATTTTTAGGTGATTTTGGGCCAATGCATCAAGAATTTGGGGACGAATTGGGTGAAGTCATTATCAAAGAACTAGAATTAGCAAGAAAACTCTCATGTGGAGAGATCGCTAAAGCATTTCTTAACCATAGTCAGATAGTAAGACACAGTGATGAATTTTTTGATTCCTATGATTTGCTCATCACCCCAGCCGCGGCGGTGCCGCCATTCAAACATGAGCTCAAGTACCCATCCAAAATTGATGGGGAATTTTATGAAGGTTATTTAGATTGGGAAGCGATTAGTTGGGGAATAACTCTAACGCAGTGTCCCTCTGTTGTAATCAATTGTGGAACAGATGAAAACAAAATGCCTTTTGGTATCCAACTCATAGCCAAGCAGCACAATGATGTGTTTTTACTAGATGTCGCTCATTCTATCGAAACAGCATTTTTGGGCATAGAGGATTTAAAGAGGCCTCGCCCAATTTTAGAGGAGTTAGCTGCAATTGACGCAGCAACTTGAATTATAAAACTGAGGAGAAAATAGATGTTTAAGTTATTCATGACTGCACTAGTTGCTTTACTTTTGCCATTGAATTTTGCGAAAGCGGACGCACTGAGCAATGTGAAATCAAGTGGCAAATTGATATTCGGGCTTGAAGCTGGTTATAAGCCTTTTGAATTTTTGGACGAAAATAACAAACTTGTAGGATATGATATTGACGTTGGAAGTGAGATAGGAAAAAGGCTTGGTGGCGTAACGCCAACTCCAAAAGATACAAATTGGTCAACAGTAATACAGTCTCTTTATAATGGAGATTTCAATTTGATTTTAGGAGGTATGACTGCAACAGAGGAACGCTATAAAAGGGTAAATTTTTCATATCCCTATATGGATGCGAGTTCTGGCTTATTGGTGATGAAGAATTCGGGAATAAAATCCCCATCAATGCTTGGAGGCAAGGTAGTTTCCGCTGGAGCCGGCACACCACAAATCAATCAACTTAAACTTGCTGCAAAAGAGCACAGCATTTCTTACAAAGGTGACATCAAAACGTTTGATAAAGATGAGGTAGCGTATGCAGCGATGCGTTCTGGTCGGCTGGATGCCTATGCATCAACACTTGTAAGCCTGTTGGCTTTTGCTCAAACAAGCGATGATGTGACAGTAATTCCTTTCACTTCAAAAATGTGGAAAGCTGAATACACTGCCATGGCGTTCAAAAAAGAAGATGAATCCTTGAGGTCTGCTATTAATCAAATTATTGTCGACATGAAGAATGATGGAACATTGGCTTCGTTGCAGAAAAAATGGTTTGGACAATCTTTTGTGGATCTTTTGCCAAACGAGGCTCCTACTTGGTAGTTGAAAGACTAAAGTGAATTTAAAATGGATTTCATTTTTATAATGGAACAAATGCCCCGGCTTTTGCCGGGGCTAATCATTACTATTGAATTAAGCCTCATTGGATTTCTAATTGCTACTATTCTTGGGGTGCCTTTGGGGGTTTTCAGAGCATATAACCCGCCGATAATTTTCACTTTTATAATTGATCTTTACGTTTTTGTTGTTCGTGGGACACCAATATTGGTTCAAATCTACGCTGCCTACTTTTTACTTCCTCTAATGGGAATAAAATTATCCCCATTTTGGATCGGAATTGTTGCATTAACATTTAATAGCGCAGGATACCAAATTGAAATTGCAAGAGCAGCAATATTATCTATTGATAACGGTCAATACGAGGGTGCTTTTTCACTTGGATTGGGGAAAATGCGCACTCTTCTCTCGATAATCCTACCTCAAGCTTTTTTGAGAATGTTGCCACCAATGGCGAACGAAATGTCAAACCTAATAAAAGCGTCTTCAGTTTTATCGGTAATAACAGTTTTTGAACTACATAAAGCGGCAAATGCAATCATCTCGGACACCTTTAAGTTCCTTGAGATGCTTTTTGCTCAAGCTGTCCTTTATGTTGCATTTGTGGTGCTTATGACACAATTGTCTATTTACTTGGAGAAAAGAATTGGAACAAGGCTGCAAATAAAAAACTTTTCACAGCGCTGACTATTCACTGATCCGGATTATCCATGTCACTTGATCTCGCATTCATGCAACAAATTTTTCCTGATATGCTCAGAGCTTTTTGGTTATCTGTGCAAATAAGTTTAATCACGGTAGTTCTGTCTGTTATTCTAGGTATTTTGCTTACAGCGGCTAGAATGCTGGGAGGCACTCTTACGAAGTATGTAATTATTAGTTTCGTGGAATTCACAAGAGGTGCACCTCCTCTCGTACATATATCAATAATTTATTTTTTACTTCCTGAATTTGGTATAGTTTTTAACGAATTCTGGACAGGTGTTATAGCCCTGTCACTAATTGGTGCAGGTTATTCCGTTGAGATATTCAGAGGAGCGATAGATGCCATCAGCTCCTCGCAATTAGATGCCTCAAAGGCGTTAGGTTTTACTCAAATTCAAAGTTTTCGACTAGTTCTGTTGCCTCAAGCTTACAGATTAAGCTTGCCTCCATTAACCAATGAATTAGCCAATGTTATTAAAGCAACCTCTCTGTTATCTGTGATTTCAGTTAATGAGTTAACTAAAGTAGCCAATGATCTGATTTTTGTACATTTTGTAGTTATAGAAGTTATCATACAATTAACCGCACTATATCTTATTATAGTTGGATGCTTAATGTTTTTATCAAAATATTTGGAAGCCAGGCTGAAGTTTTAAATTGACAGCAATATCATCCCCTAAAACAGAAATTTCCGAGCTTTCAAACTCGTTTAAAATTATAAGTCATAACGATGTGAGGAAGAAACATACATCACTTTGTTTATGGATTAAAACTGGTAGCGTTCGTGAACCAGCAACAAATAACGGTATAGCGCACTTACTCGAGCATTCGCTTTTTGGACAATATTCAAAAAATCAAAGATCCCGCGTTTATGAAGAAATTAAAAACAATGATCTTAAAATCAGAGCCTTTACGACTGTTGAAAATACCGCTTTCTTTATTGAACACATAAAAACTACAGATATTCAAAACTGCGTTGAATTACTCTGGAGGATTTTTTCAGCTGAGTATCTAACTTCACAGAGTGTTAAAGATGCAAAATCTGATATTCAGAAAGAGTTAATTTCATTATCCAAGGATACAGATAACAAACTATTTCAAGCCCTAAATTCTGCGTGTTTTCCAAATCAAACTCTTGCCATGCCTATAGCTGGATCATGGGAGACAGTCTCAAAAATTCACTTGGAAGATTTATTGAAATTTCAAGTAAAAGAGTATTTGGCTTCAAACAGTTTTTTATGTGCAAGTGGCAATATTCATCATCAAAATTTAGAAGAATACGCAGAAAAATGGTTTTCCAGCCTGACATTAAAAAGTTATTCTCAGAGCGCACTCCCCAATTGGAGCGGAGGCCTCAAAAGCGTAAGTATTGATGAAGAAAATTCAAAACTTGCATTCAGCCTACCCTTTGAAATAAAGAAACCATGCGATTTTTATTATTTTTGGCTCGTCGCATTTTTTTTAAGTTTTGATCACAGGTTTGCGTTTTCTTCAGCACTAAAAAACAGGCTCAGGGACATAATTGATTTACTTATTTATCCAGAGTTTTTTAATCAAATTGGGAGAATGCACATCTATATCAAAACCGCAAACCCGATAACTTTGGATACTATCGAAATAATAAAACAAGAGTTAAATTTGTTCACACAAGATAAAATAGAGGATCTGTTTGCGGAATTAAATGAGATTGAAATAAATAAAGCCATTGATGCGGTAAAATTAAAAGACTCTAGAGTAGAACAGTTAGCAATGAGCGTGAGTGCTTATGGAATTATTCCTTCTAATATTTTAATTCCGCAATGGACGCAGAATGTCCAAAGTAAACTTAAAGATTTAATGTCTGAACTCAACAACCATCACTCACCAGCGGTCGCATATACAATAACTTCAAAAAAGTTCAGGAATAAACAGTAATGACTAACTTTAAAAAAAATATTGGTTTTTTGTGGCCTTGTGACGGGTTAAACGAACAAGAATATTGGAAATTTTTGCCAAAAGATGTGAGATGGTTAACCGCTAGATATGGAGCAGAAACTGAAACAGAAGAGCTAACAGAAAGAAATCTAGAACAGTATGCTAGTCTCAAAATATTAAAAAAAGCAGCAAGTTTATTTCGCACTATACCGTTACATGGTATGGCTTGCGGAGACCACGCCGCTAGTTTTATTTTTGGGAAAAAACATGAAGAGAAACTCATAAAGAGCTTACAGGAGACGCTGAATTGCCCCGTTTCATTTCCTAGCAAATCAATAGTGAATATCGTTAAAAAAAATGAATTCAATAAAGTGGCTTTAATTTCTCCCTACACAGAAAACTTAACATTGAAATTTCAGAATTATCTGTCAGAACACGACATAAGCACCATTTCTGCCCTATCGCTAAACTTTGACGAAGAACGCCTAGTTGACGAATTATCTATCACCAATCTATCCGATAAAATTTTTGCTTTTATCCAAAATTGCGCTGCAAAACCTGAAATACTGATTATAGCTGGCGGCGGTGTGACTTTTTCTTCTGAAATTGCAAAACTTGAGTCATTGCTTGAGATTCCAGTGATTACAGCGGTTGGAGCACTTGTTAAAAACACTATAGAAGCAACTGGTAAAAATTATTCTAGAAATGGTCTTGGAATTTTACTTCAACAACAAAAAAGCAAAACAGCAGAGAATGTCATTAAAGAAAAACTTTCAACAGGAACCAAAAATTTTTCATTAACAGACGCTCCTCCTATATTCAAAACAGGCATTGGACCTGTTTTGTATGATGAGGACAATAAATCATTTCTGGATTTTGCATGCGGCTCAGGGACAACATCACTTGGTCATGGTAATGAGGATATAATTAAAGCAGTCAAAGACCAGTTAGACTCTGGTATATTTCACATAGGCCCACATTTTCAGACCGACTCACAGGCAGAGTTTTATTCGGCTTTGAGTGATTTGCTTCCGCCTACGCTTTCACGTTTTCATCCCTCTATTAGTGGCTCCGAGGCAACGGAAGTTGCTATTAAAAGTTCTATGCATAGAACTGGAGCAAAAAAGTTCATTGGCTTCACTGGAGGTTATCATGGACGCACATTTGGAGCTCTTTCTGTGTCAGGCGAAAAAGGGAAAAATGCTAAGCTTGGACCATTTTATCCTAAATGTGAAATAATACCCTTCCCTCAAAGTAAAGATTGCATAAAAGATAGCATTTCATCTTTGGATAAAGAGCCTTTGGCTGGTGTGATCATTGAACCCATCCAGGCAACCGCTGGGCTTCGATTTGTAGACAAAGATGCCTTAGGAGAATTACGAGCTTATACCAAGTCCAACAACATTCCATTGATTTTTGATGAGACATTTACTGGATTTTTTCGAACTGGTAAGATGTTCAGTTTTGAGCACTATGATTTGGTGCCTGACATACTTATATTTGGCAAAGCTATATCTGCGGGTTTTCCTGCCGGATTAGTGGTATCCACTGAAGAAATATTAGCTCAATGGCAGAAAGGCGTTCAATCCTCAACATTCCAACTAGGTCCAATTGCTGCGGCCGCATCCCAAAGCTTTATAAGCAAATTGAAAAATGACGACTTAACAAAGAATGCAAAAAAACAAAGTCTAACTTTCAAAACAGAATTGAAAAGTTTAAAATTGAATCGCGAGCTTGTCGATGTAAGAGGAATTGGGAGTTTTTGGGTCTTAGAATTTAATTCACAAGAAACTAACATGAAGGTTCGCAAGCAAGCTTTAGGCAATGGGTTGATCACATGGGAATGTGGAGAGGGAGGCGAATGCCTGGGACTCGTGCCTCCTTTAAACGCAGACCTTAGGATAATTGAAAAAGCCTGCAGAATTATTACGAAGAGTGTTTCGGAAGTTCTTCAGTTATAATCTTGGTGAGTGTTTCCAAAGCTTTTTCTAAAAGATCTTTATCTATATTTAAAGGTGGAAGGATTAAAACACACTCACCATTTATTCCTCCACCGTAAGTAAGCATTTTTTCTTGCTGCAACGCTATATTTTGAACCAAATTCGAAGTTTTTGAGTTATCTAATTCTATGGCGCACTGAGCGCCTACAAATCTCACAGTTTTCACTTTTCCAGAGTTTTTAAGTTGCTTTGATAACTTGTAAAAACATGGCTCAATAGAATTATTTACATGCTCTAACAAAGACGAATGTTTTATCTCTTTAAGAGTCGCACAGGCTGCTGCGCAGGAGATTGGGTTACCCTGGAATGTTGAAGTATGAGCTCCTGGTGTCCAACTTTTTAACAAGTCACCTTTTGCAATAACAGCTGAAAGAGGTGTTGAAGATGACAAACCTTTACCAAGAACAATCAGGTCTGGAGAGATTTTCGAATAGTTGAAAGAAAATTTTTTACCTGAACGACCTAATCCTGACCAAATTTCGTCAGCAATAAATAAAGAACCATGTTTTTTTGCTAGATCTTCAAGGCCTTCTAAAAAAGACGTCCAAGGTCCCCATACTCCCGAGACACCCTGAACAGCCTCAATTATTAGCCCCGCTATTGGTTCTTCGATGCTTTCATAATATTCAAAAATCTCAGAACACTTTTCTAAACAAAATCCAACTTCTGTTTCTTTTCTGGGAAATGGAACAAAAGTTACAAAATCGCCAATCTTGCCAATAAATGGAGACTTAATTTTTTCAGAATGCGTCACGCTCAGAGCACCCAAGGTTCTGCCGTGATATCCACCTTCGAAAGATATAAATCTCTGTCTTTTTGTTATAAAACGAGTAATTTTGATTGCGGTTTCGATCGACTCGGAACCAGAATTAGACAAATGTATAGAAATATCTGGCGTTTCCATGAACTCACTTAATTGTTGATATAAGTCAGCTCTATAGGGAGATATCAACCTTGTTCCCGTGTGCAATATACCGGTTTTTGTAACCTCCTTTATTGCTTTTATATGCTCGGGATGATTATGACCAAGATTGGATGTTGCAGAACCACACACTAAATCGAGGTATTGTTCGTCTTTGTCAGTGTATAACCATGGCCCCTCTCCTCTCATAAAAACGGGAGGCTTGTCTAACAGCTTAAAGGTGTTGACCGCAGTGCTTTCAAAAACTTTTGTTACCTCTGCACCACTCATGAATTCAACTATTAATCAAATGAAGCGTTTTTTGAAGCAACTTTACTTGGACGTATTCTGACAATTTCGGCAATAATTGTGATCTTGCTACTTCAATGTCCATAATTAAGCCATTTTGAAACTCTACGGTTACTTGATTCATTGCTCCTTTTGGAAGTACATCCAACACTTTTGCCTTGAAAGTCTCATTAGCTTTACTTTCTTTTGCGACTATTTTCAAAAACTCCGGCCTAATGACCGCTTTACTTTTCTTAAATTCAGTAATGCTGTTTACCTTACATTCTACATCTGTGTTGTCTAACATGAGCCGATTTTTGGCTTTTTTTAGCGGCCAAAGTGAACATTTACCAAAAAATTCAGCAACAAATTTTGTATTAGGCTTATCATAAAGTAAATTTGGTTGCCCTATTTGTTCTATCTTTCCATCTTTGAGAATGGCTATCCTATCACTTAATGTCATCGCTTCTTCTTGGTCGTGCGTAACACAAATGAACGTAGTGCCGACTTTCTTGTGAATTCTTCTCAACTCCTCTCGTAACGTTACTCTCAAATTTGCATCCAGAGCGCTTAAAGGCTCATCCAATAGTAAAATTTTTGGATTTGTTATTAAAGCCCTTGCAAGTGCAACTCGCTGCTTTTGGCCTCCAGATAATTCTGATGGTAGTCGTTTCGAAAGCTCCGGTAATTGCACAACCTCAAGCCATTGATTTGCCATTTTTTCACGTTCCTTTTTGCGAAGCCCTCTCATCCGAAGACCATAAGCAACATTTTCATTTATAGTCATATGCGGAAAAAGGGCATAATCCTGAAACATGATGGAGATATCACGTTTTGAAGGGCTATCGCTTGTTATATTTTTTCCATCCAAAAAAACATTGCCACTCGTTACGTTTTCTAACCCCGCAATGATTCTTAGCATGGTTGTTTTTCCGCATCCGGACGGCCCCAACAAGGTGAGGAATTCGCCATTACGTATTTCCAAATTAATATTATCTACAGCTCGTGTTTTTCCGAAATCTTTGACAATATTTTTTAAGCTCATTGACATTTTGACTCACCATGTGATTTCTACTATTTTTTTCTTTCAACAGCTTTTAAAGACGATGCTTTTATCCAAATTACCTACAACTATCTCCGATTACATTTTTACCGATCTTCGGGAGAGTATAATCAACGGAAGCCTCAAGCCAAATCAGACTCTTCGTGAGGAAGAAATAAGTGTGCGCTTTGGCTCTTCCAGAGGACCAATTAGAGAGTCCTTGAGACTGTTGTTGCAGACTGGATTGGTGGTTCATCAACCTAGAAAAGGATTTAAGGTAAGAGATTACACCCCAAAACAAATACGGCAGATATATACACTTAGAGCTAATTTGGAAGGACTGGTAATAATAGAACTTGAAGGACGAGAACTCGATCATCTTATAACAGAGTTGAAAAAATCCAACGAAAGGATGGAGACTTTTTTCCGAAAAAACCAAGTCTTTGAATATTTCAAAGAAAATATAATTTTTCACCAAAAAATCATAGACTTTGCCGATAATGAAATACTGAAAAAAACTATTGCTCTTGTAAATGAGGTTTCTCTCCCAGTAAGATATCAATTCATGCAACATTCTCTTCCTTCCAGGAGATCATTAACTTATCATGAAGAGATTGTAGCCTTCATTGAAAAAAATAATCTAACAGATGCACGTGTGCTCACAGAGCAACATGTGCTTGAAAACATTGAGAAGGCTTCGCTTGTATATAGCTGAATACTCATCAGTTAATGCGCCACAGCAGTGAGCGCTATTTCCACAATGGTTCCTTCACCAATATCGGAAACTTCAACTAGATTTCTGGTTGGGGGATTATCACCAAAAAATTCTTCAAATGCTTGATTAACAGCGTTTTTTTGGCTTAGATCAGTCATATATACAACAGCTAATAAAACATCCTCAACTGTTGAACCGGCCTCGTTCAATATTGTTCCACAGTGTTTGAGCGATAGCCGAGCTTGTTCCAACGCCCCATCTACAATTTGACCACTTTTCATATCCCGTGGCATCTGTCCGCCAACAAACACTAATCCGCCACCTTTTGTGCCCTGCGCAACGGGAGAAGTGGAAGCAGGAGCTTTGTCTGTTTTGATTGTCGTCTTCATTTGTTTTTCTCTCCCCTAAGCAGTTCTTGACTTCACATTAACTGTTGCGGTGAACTCGTTTAGCCCCCATTTTCCACCTTCTCTGCCCAACCCTGCGTTCTTAAAACCTCCGGTCGGAGCAAATGCCCCCTGAATTCCAGTGTCATTTAGTCCAATAGAACCGTAATTCAGGGAGAAAATAAATTGCTCTAAAAAAATCTCATCCTCAGAATACGCATACAAAACCAGAGGTTGCTTATTTTGTTTTATAATCTCTTTAATTTTTGATCTATCTTCGAATATGAAAATACCTAATAGAGGAGCAAAAATCTCATACTCCATAAACAGTAAAGGATCGTCGACGAGATAAGCGGAGGGATTATACATATATCCAGAAGTTTTATTTTTGTTTTTTGCTCCTACAACCATGCTTGCATCTGAATTAATCAGTTTTGCCTCAAAATTAAGTAATTTATCCAAGGCATCTTGTGACCTAACCGGTCCCATTAGAGCATTTTCAAATCGGTTGGTTGGTAACGCCTCAATATTAGCGAATGCCTCAGTAATTTTACCTATGACCTGGTGAGCTACTCCTCTCTCAACAAACAAGATATTTTGAGCAGAACAAGCCTGACCAGCAGCCTTTGTTTTTCTGATTACAAGATCCTCTACCGCTTTTTCGATATTTGCATCTGAAAATATGATAAAAGGGTTTATTCCACCAAGCTCTCCAACAAAAGCCTTTAGGTTTGCTCCTGCAAGTGTTGATAATACTCTTCCAACTTCAGTTGAACCGGTAAAACTTATTGTACCTATTTCATCTGTTTCGATTAGACTTTTAATCAAATCCCGGTCTCTAGTCCGATAAAAACTTACTAAATGGTCTAAATGCTCTTCATTTATTACTTGCTCTAATTTTGATGCAGTTTTTATTCCTAATTCAGGTGGCTTAACGATGGCTCCTGATCCAGCTCCCAAACAATTAGCCAGTTTTCGTGTTATGCCTGCCAATGGATCGTTGAATGGAGTAATCAATAGACCCAAGCCACGAGAAACTGAATGCACTTTTCGGTCAGTATCAATTTTTTGCAAAAAACTCTCTGAAATAACCAAGTCCGCCATGTAGGTCAGAAATGATTTTGAATAATCAACCTCTGCAACAGCTTCCGCCTTCGTCTTTCCCACCTCATTGACGATTATAGTTTCAAACTCATTGCGATTTTTTTCGATGGCATTACTTATTGCGAAGAGCGCTTTACGTCGTGAAGACACCTCAGAGAGGTCTGAAAATGAAGCGCTTGATAATTTATCAAGAGCCGACTGAAATTCTGCAGGTCCCGTTTCTTCCCATTGATCGAATGCCACACCAGTGTTTGGAGAGATACAATCTATTTTTTTACTATCTGCCATTTAAAATTCTATCAAGCCTATTGAAAATCGTTTCTAACTCTAGTAACGGACGGGCAAAGCATAATCGAAAATGATTGCTATATTCTGCTCCAAAAATACTTCCTTTTAAAATAAGTATATTCTCACTTTGAGCTTTTTCTTCAAAATTTTTAAAGTCATCGACTCTTGGAAAAAAGTAAAAGGACCCCGTTTGTTGAATGAAGTCCCATTTCTGTGCAGTTATGAACGCCTGAGTTTTTTCCCGCTGGTTGTGTAATGAAGGGATCACTAAGTTTTTTTCTAACGCTTTTAATGCCATAATTTGAGCAGGAGCTGGTGCGGAACTTAGAATAGTTTGATGAATATTTATAAAATTCTCTTCCATATCTGAAGGGACTAGAGTAGCAGCAACACGTGCTCCTTGGAGAAGATAATTTTTCGAAAAAGAGTCCACTATAAACACTTTATCTGAGTTTATAAAATAAGAACTTTGCCACTTTTCAAAATCAAAAATGACTTTTGAAAAACTTTGGTCGATTATTATATAGAAACCATAATTCTGTGCTAACTCATCCAAAGCTTGAAGAAATTCCCCATCATAAATAACACCAGTAGGGTTGTTTGGATTGCTGAAAACAATAACTTTAAATTGGGTTTCCAAATATGCGCTCTGGATTTCTTCTAATTCCATGCAAAAATTATTTGAAAAGTGAGTAGGCATTTCAATAGGCAAACAGTCTGCGACAGTGCAAATATCGATATAGCTCGGCCAACACGGTGAGGGTATGAGGACCCTATCTTGCGAGTTTGTAATACACTTTAAAATTGTAAATAAAGCGGCTTTTGCACCCGCTGATATCACAACTTTGTGGTTGGAACAGTTCCAATTTTCAAAAATTTCAGTTTCAGTCCGTTCTATTAGTTCCGGCAGTCCAGCAGCTGGGGTTAATTTACCCCAAGTTTTATCAGTCTTGAGTTCACCAATATAATTTGGAAGGGAGGGAGTTGATAAGGAAAATAGTTTTTTATTTTCACTTTTAGCAGCTTTAATTTTTTCTCCAATTTCCAATGTTGGTGATCTTCGAAGTTTCATCGCGGTTTTCATTTCTAAAAAAGTTAATTTTTTTGTGTTTCTGTTTGTTTAAATAACAAAATGAATTGAGCTATAAGGCCAAGTGTTAATGAAAAAATAAAAACAGCAGTCCCAACAGCATTAATTTTTGGTTCGAAACCCGTAACCAATGAGGTCCAGATTCTTATAGGTAGAGTAATTTCAAAGTTTGTTAAAAAGTATGCAATCACAAATTCGTCGAATGAAAAGGTAAAGGTTAGTAGGATCGTTGCAAATATAGTAGGCGCACAAATTGGCACCAAAATTAAACAAATTGATGTGAACCGGCTTGAACCTAACGAGATTGCTGCCTCTTCTATTGAATTAGGTATTTTGTCTATTCTGTTTTTCAAATTTATGACAGCCAAAGGTAAAACGTATAGAGTTTGTCCTATTAGAACAAGCCATAGAGCGGGCTGGATACCAATAGAGACAACCTGAAGCCTTATGCCTATTCCAATAAGAATTATTGGAATAACAAGGGGACAAAGAATTAATCCTAAGAACAAAGTATGGAGAGGAACTTTCGCTTTACTGAATGCGTAAGCAGCCAAAAACCCTAGTGATGTAGCCGCTAGGCTTGCTAGAGAAGCCATAACGATACTTGTAAAAAAACTCTCTATAAAACTCCTATCCGCGATTAAATTTACATACCATTCGAATGTTGGTTCACGGAAAGGGAGTGTTTGATATTTTCCACTATTAAATGAAAAAATGATCATTACCAAAATTGGCAAATATATTACAAATAGTGCAATGCAAAAAAATGCCGTTAAAGCCACTGACATACTCTTGCTTACAATTAGGTTGTTCATGCCAAAATGCTTCTTCTAAATATATGTCTCAAAAGCACCAGAGGGGCGGCGCAAATAATCACCGTAGTTGCTAAAATTGTAGCTATAGTTGCAGCTTGTGAAAGATTATAAGTCCCCTTTAATACTGATAGCATTATTTGAGCTAAAACCGGTTTTAATCCGCCACCCAACAATGTGGGCACAGCATAGTCCCCGATGCAGACGATAAATGAGAGTACTATACCCGCTAACCAACCTGGCAAACCTAGTGGAAGAATTATGTCCCTGAAGATTTGCAACGGCTTTGCACCTAGCGTAGATGCCGCTTCAATGACTTTTTTATCTATTGATACCAAAGCCCCATAAAGTGTGAAAGTGCACAACATTGAGCCGAATAAAGCTAACCCGAATACAGAAGCTTTCATTGTGTATAAAAAACCTAGGGCAATGGATAAACCAGTTAATTGTTCGATTAACCAAGCAATTACCCCATTGTCAGATAAAACCAATTGCCATGAAAATGCCCTTATTGTGAAACTTGTCCAAAAAGGTGCCAAGATAGCCAATAGAAATAGGGGCCGCCATTTCTCTTTAACACAAAAAACAATAAAATATGCCAATGGCCATGCCACAAAGCCTGCTATCACTGTTGAAAATAAAGCCACTAAGAGGCTTCGCATCAAAGCTTGGGTCAAATGCGGTGTTGCAAAGAAATCGCGGAAGTTGCCAAAACCTAAACCACTCTCTGATGTAAGACTTAAAAAAATCATGTTTATAGTAGGAAGCAAGAAGAATAGGCAACTGAGCATTAAAGCAGGAAGCAAAAATGGCCACGGATTAGTGATGTTTGAAGAGCCAACCATGAATGTTACCAATCAATCACAATTGCTCTCATGGGAGCGCCATCAATACAGGTCATTTTTAATGGAACTGCCGCTAAAAAAACGTCTTTTTTTAATATTTGTCCCAAATCTTTAAAGTCTTCGATGAATGGTATCCCAGCTTGGAAAATTTTGTGGTGGATCTCAAATTCATGGTTAAAAACATGCCTTCCAGGCATTTCCCTTGCGATATAGTCTTGAGGAAAATCAAGACAGATCGCATCTGGGTTTTTATCGATTAACCAATTAGCCGCAGACAACTCAAGATTTGGAGCGTGTGTGTGCCAACGGGTAGACTTATATCCGAGACGATTTGTAAGGTCGCTTCTCAGAATAATCCTCTGATTTGGTTTTATATAATTACCAGCTCTACTTTCTAGTAAGTCTGCTGTGACAGGGGAAGGCAACTCAATATCTGACAGATCAATAATCTGTGCATTTCCTATGAACAAATCCAAGCCCATGTTTGGCAATTCTTGAATAGTTGCGCCTTCACGCTCCATATGCCTTGGCGCATCACAATGTGTGAACGCGTGGCCTGATTGAATATATTCAGTTTGATCAATATGGTAATCAGCTTTGGTTGTTTGCACCCGCCAAGTTTCCATCCGCCAACGCCAATGATTTAGTATAGGAGTAGACACATCGTGAAGAGATGGATTTTGTGACGGCCAAGAAGTGAGAGCTACTGGTCTCACCGGAGAGGTGCTCATCCCTTCACCTTTTATGGGTAGACATAGTATGAAGATTTCGGAAGCCACTTTGCTGAGGTCGCAGAGATTTTCCGTTAAAATTAAACCAGATACGTGTGCCCGATTTCTAAACTCTGAATTAGGATTATAAATACCTTGAGTAAAATCTTTTCTTCTGCTTTCAAAACTGTCACAGGATAAATCGATGAGGATGTGTGAAACACCTCTTTCCGCAGCTATCTCTGCGATTGCTGGAGCGATTTGGGGAGCTTGTGTCCAATACTCTCTGCGTCTTAGAGGAATTTCATCTGCATGGCCCGTTTTTAAAATAGTAATTTTTGGGAGAGGGCCTAATCCAATTTTATCTGTGAAATCGCCGGCTGTGATAAATCCGCTCTTTGCTCTATCTGTTAGGTCGATGACCTTAGCAACACCCGCAAAATTATCTAGATTAAAATCTTCAAGTAAAGGCTTGTTTGGAAAGTGCCAGCCTGGGGAACTCGTATATGTAAACCCTTTACCAGCCCATCTTAAGCCAAATTCTTGAAATTCATCACCGTCCTCATATGATTGAGAAACCAAAGGGAAGGTGTCCCAAAACCAGTGAGCTTCAATCGTCTGCGAAAGGCTAACATATTCCATCTCAATTCCTTAAAAATTGATGGCTACAAAAAGTAGCCATCAATAAGATTGTATTATGCGTTTTTAAACTTTTCCCAAGAACCCATCCACTCTTCACGATTATCAGGGCTTTTTCTTGGAGAGAGATTTGCCATGAAAATCTCATCAAATTTTTCAAGATTACCGAGGTTAAGTAATTGCCTCTTATTCCATGGAAGCATAGCTGCTGCTTTTTTATTTGGAACCATGCTGTAATAAGTTTTCGCAACTGCGAGTTTTGATTGAAATGCGGGACCGGTGACGTACTGCACAAATTTTATTGCATTTGCTTTGTTTGGTGTCTTCGCAGAAACACAAACAGCCTGGTCCCAAGTCACACCGCCTTGCGCTGGAACAACCGCCTTAAAAGGAAGACCATCATCATACATTCCTGCCTGAACCCACTCGCCGGCAATCGCGAGGTCATATGAACCGCCAGCCATCGCTTGAATAACCTGACTGGTGTTTCCTACTAACCCAACCTGAGGGCGAAGTTTCATCAACGTGTCGCCTAAAGCGGAAAATTCGGAAGCATTTAGATCATATGGGTTTTCGTTTCCATTATATTTGGACAGACAACCCATATTTGGCAAGAACCAGTCAAACAATGCAACTCGACCTTTTACTGCCGGATCAAATAGAACGTCATATGAAGACACCGCTGATTCACTAAATTTTTTGTAATTATAGGTAATTCCATAATAACCGAATCTATTCACCACAGCATAAAGTTTTCCAGATTTCCAAACGGGTGGCCACTCAGCAATTATATTGAAGTAGTCGTCTAACGGAAAATCTGTTGGGTTTAGTTCTGCTATGATACCGTCCTCAATTGCTTGAGGAATATACGCGCTAGTCGGAGTTATCACGTCAAAAGTACCGGGAGAGGATGTTTGCATCAAGGCGATCATCTCCTCATCAGAACCATCATGAATTTTCAGATTTACTTTGATGCCTGTGCTTTCTTCAAATTCTGTAAGCATCCCCGGCTCCTCGTATCCACCGAATGCAAGAACATTTACAGCTGTAGAAGCGTGGGCAATTTTAGAAATGAAGGGAATTGAAAGGCTTGAAACGCCAACCGCCATGCTTCGCGATACAAATTTTCTTCGTGATGCGGAAAAGGACTGGCTTGCTACAATTGAATTTCGGCAATCGCCGATGTCATCTTTTTTCATGTTACTCTCCAAAAACTATCATACTTTGTTGATTGTTAACATTCTAAGAGTACTACAAAATTTTCCAACAACCGATGTTTTTTTCGCATAATAGCGCAAACTTTATCGCACCGGATATACCAACGAAATGAAAATATCGTCGTCCTTAGTTGAATTTTGATTGAGATTTAAAACTCAAAAAATGATTGGTGTGGCACCTGGGACCCAAGGCTTATATTTGTACATCACATCTTTCAATACCTGGCTATGCAAAAACGTTTGAAGCCATTTCTGTAAAAATGGCCAATTTTGTTTATCAAACCACTTCATATCAGCAATCCTAAACTGACGCACAAAGGGAAGTGCAGCATAATCCTCCAGTCCAGCAGAATACCCATTTAAGAAAGGCTTTTTGGACAGCCGCGTGTCAATCCTGTTTAAGAACTTGCACCCACCGGCCCTATGCGTATTTGCCAGTTCTAAGGCTGATTGAGCGTCTGCTGAATAACGACTTGCGTATTTATAACGGTCAAGGTCAGTCTTAAACTCACCGTCAAGCTCATCCAAAAAGGCCTGTGTTTCCTGTTTGCGCAAAGACCAACCGGATAGCCACCCCGCAGGGTCACCCGCTTCCTGCAAGGCCCAGAACATAATATCCAGACTTTCCTCAATGACACGTCCGTCTCTCAGTTCAAGAACAGGAACTGTCGCGCTTTTTGAAGCAGCCAGAAAGGCATCTGGCTTATCACGCAGAAGAATCTCCCTTAATGCAACAGTTATACCTGCAGATTTTAAGGCGAGACGCGCCCGCATCGCATAAGGGCAACGCCTAAAACTCCAGAATATTGGCCATTCCTGCTCCATCAATCAGCTCTTTCGCAGATGTTTGGTGAGCTCAAAAGCTGGGCCGTTTACGCTGAACGCCTGCGCAAATCCAGTGACAAGTGTTCCATGTCTGGGGTGAATTTCAAAGAGGTGAAAATCTTCAAAATTCCGGATCATCTCCATAACAGGGCCGTGAACCTGCCCAATCTGGCTGCAAATAGATGAAAAGCGTTTGTCATCACGTGCCAGTTCCAGCACATCTGCAGAAAATTTCAGTCGGACACGCGCCCAGATATTTGTCGATTTTCCCTCATCCTCAATCAGAAAAAAGCGGGCCTCTGATCCGTTAATTAGAGCACGGATATGTGAAGATAAGTGACTAGAATAAATGTAAAAGCAACCTTCAGCTCGGATGAAAGGAGCATAGCCAACATCAGCGAAAGGAATATTTTTTTCATCAACAAGAACAGAAATGCCAAGTGTTTTTGCCGAGGCCAACAGCCGATCGCGCTTTTTCAGCACATGTTTTATCTGCTTATCAACCATTAACTACACCATAAAACTATTCAGTTATACTGCCTAGTCGTCTATGCTTAACAGGCAGTCTGAAATCGACAAGCCCATGGGCCCTTACGACATAAGCATGAGATGATAAAATGACAAGCCGAATTGATGTTGACATCTTTGCTGATATTATTTGTCCGTGGTGTTATATCGGCAAGACAAGGCTTGATCAGGCCTTTTCACAACGCCCAAATCTTACCCCTGTTTATCGCTGGCGCAGTTTCCTGTTAAATCCGTCTATGCCTGCAGAAGGAATGGACCGTCAGGCTTACTTGACAGCAAAATTTGGCCATGCCGCATCCGCAGTTTATGGACGTATCGCAATGGCTGGTCTTGATGCAGGTATTGAATTCCAATTCTCAAAGATAAAGAGAACACCTGACACGCGGCCTATACATCATTTGGTGCTGGCAGCTGGGGATAAGAGTGAGATTCTGGCTGACCGCTTTTATAAGGCTTATTTTCTGGACGGGCAGGATATAAGTGAGGTCAACATTCAGGACGAAATTCTTGAAGCATGCGGACTGGACCGTCAAACTTTGTCTTCTGAGCTAACTGCAGCTGCCAACCAGCTTGAAACAGATCTGCATGACTGTCATACCTTAGCTATAGAGGGTGTACCCATGATTATTTTTAATGGCAGCCTGTCTCTGGCCGGAGCCTACCCACCTGATATCCTCTTAAATGTGATTGATTCTGCAGCGCGGCCAGCCTAAGCAGCCTCGACCAAAAGATTTGCGATCTCCTGCAGATATTCCCTTGCTTTTTCTGCTCTGTGCGTTTTGGCAACCAAATTTGTTCTAATAATCAGCTTATGATCAGTCCGCAACTGAACACTGCCGCCCTTACCAGCAATCCAGCCGATTAACTGATCAGGACGTGCAAAGTGATTGTCTTTAAAAGATAAAGCAAACCCTTTATCACCTGCATCCAATTTCTGAATATTACATTTTTTACAATACTGTTTTAATACTACAATATCCAAAAGGTTAATAACTGAATCTGGAATAACACCAAAACGATCTTCTAATTCCGTTGCCATTAGGGTGACATCATCAGCCACACTCAACCCTCCTATGCGCCTGTATAGTGACAGGCGCACTGACAGATCACAAACATAATCTTCCGGGATCATTACGCTCGTACCAAGAGTGATCTGTGGAGACCAGCTGGTATCTGATTCCTCATCTGCGGTGTTTGAACGTTCCAGCCGTGCGGCATCAACAGCCTGTTTGAGCATATCCTGATACAGCTCAATACCCACCTCTTTTACATGGCCAGACTGTTCATCTCCCAACAAATTACCTGCCCCTCTGATGTCCATATCATAAGACGCAAGAGAAAAGCCGGCTCCAAGCTTGTCAAGTGTCTGCATCACTTCCAGACGGCGGCGAGCCTGCGATGTCAGCAACAATTGTGGATCTGTTGTCAAATATGCATAAGCACGTTCCTTGCTGCGGCCTACACGACCGCGCAGCTGGTAAAGTTGGGCGAGGCCAAACATGTCAGAGCGGTGCACAATGAGTGTATTTGCTGTGGGAATATCGATGCCAGATTCAATTATGTTTGTTGAAAGCAAAACATCTGCTGCGCCTTCCCCAAAATCTGTCATTGTCTGATCAAGTTCAGTTGCTGACATCTTACCATGTGCGGTCAGGACTTTCAGGTCTGGTACCAATGCGATAACCCGGTCGTAAATCCGGTTTAAATCTGCAATACGGGGACACACAACGAATGTCTGGCCACCTCTGAACTTTTCTCTAAGAAGGGCCTCTTTTAGTACAACTCCATCCCAACTGCCAACAAATGTCCGCACAGCAAGCCTATCAACCGGAGGCGTAGCAATAATGGACATATTCCGCACACCCGATAAGGCAAGCTGGAGCGTACGGGGGATCGGTGTTGCAGACAGGGTCAGAACATGAATATCACCGCGCAATTCTTTCAAACGCTCTTTTTGAGCAACACCAAAGTTCTGTTCTTCATCAATGATTAGCAAGCCCAAATTATTGAAATCAATTGATTTTGCTAATAGCGCATGTGTGCCAACAACCATCTGTACAGATCCATCTTTCAGTCCGGACTTTATCGTTGCTGCCTGTTTTGGTTTGGTCATCCTCGATAAGGTATCCACGGTGATTGGAAACCCTTTAAACCGTTCTTCAAACAGGTGCCCGTGCTGGCGGGCCAGCAGTGTTGTTGGGGTAACGAGTGCCACCTGATAGCCTGCCATTGTTGCTACAAAGGCCGCCCGCAAAGCCACCTCTGTCTTGCCAAAACCGACATCACCGCAAATCAGGCGATCTGTTGCCTGCCCAGATGACAAATCGGTCAGCACATCAGATATGGCATCCAGCTGATCATCTGTTTCAGGATGACCAAATCGCGCACAGAATTCAGCAAAAAGACCTTCCGGTGCATGAAGGGATTCAGCAGACGCGATTTCACGTTTAGCCGCAACCTTAATAAGTTGATCTGCCATTTCACGGATGCGGCCCTTAATTCTGGCTTTTCTGGCCTGCCAGCCGGCTCCGCCCAACTTATCAAGACTGGCTTCACTGCCCTCCTGACCATAGCGTGACAGCAGCTCAATATTCTCAACAGGAAGATAAAGCCTGTCTCCCCCGGCATAGCTGAGATGCAGACAATCATGTTCTGTGCCATCTGAACGAATTGTCTCCAACCCTTGATAACGACCAATTCCATGTTCAACATGAACCACGAAATCGCCTGTTTCAAGCGACGAAACCTCACGCAGGAAATTATCTGCTCGGCGACGCCCCTGCGGGCGGGCGCTGCGGGTGCCAAAAACGTCTTGCTCGCTGACAAGGCACGCGTAAGGACTCTCAAAACCTGACTCAACAGGTGAAATCAGAGCAAAACAGCCAGATGCCTCTATCTGTTCTAACCGGTCAATCATTCTAATTTCTTCAGCCAGATGCGCACCTATTAATTCCAGCATCCGTTTTAGGGCAACACTTGTTTCAGCAGTTAAAATAACTGGCCGCGTCTTAACGGCCTGTTCAATATAGTGCGCAGCAGCTAAAGATGGTGAGGTCTGCGATGCCGCGTCTGCGCCAAATGTTGGGCCTAGTGATGCGCCAGTGTCACTATCTTCCGGGTAAGCCTCCGACCGGCTGAACCCAGCTAGGAACGATAGGTTATCCTGCTGGGTGAATTGCCTAATCTCGTCTTCTGACACAAACATAGTCTCTGGCGGCAAAGGCCGATAGACCTGTTCTTGTTGATCGGCAAGTGCAGCGCATCTGGCGTCATAGAAATCAGCAATCTGGTCAAGGCGAGCCTGCCATACAGCCTCTGCTTCAACATCAAAAACATTACGCCATCCCGGCAATTGCTCATGCAGAGGCAGCAAATGGTCATGCAGCAGACCCAGCCAGTGCTCCAATCCAGGAACAACCTGTCCGGCAGATACTGATTCATAAAGCTGGTCTCGGGCCGAACGTCCCCCAAAATTCTTTAAATAGCCTTGAAAATAAACTTGTAGAGTTACGTGCTAAATATACAGAAAAAGATAAATCGATTATAGGACTTCTTGAAAGAAGAGATTTATTAATTGGTCTTCTTAAA
>ENA-OSEY01000834-OSEY01000834.1-marine-metagenome-genome-assembly--contig:-NODE-834-length-21734-cov-1.807083_pt1 | contig 21734 bp, 19 predicted proteins | sample MGYA00248465_ERZ534230 | MGnify/ENA primary metagenome ERZ534230 (study PRJEB26409, sample SAMN06344110) | marine metagenome | isolation source: Sea water from surface | place: Atlantic Ocean:Southern...
ATATTATTCTCTCAATTTTTTTTTCTAATAACATTGTAAGACCAACTGCAACTGCTAAAAAAGTTTTACCAGTTCCTGCTGGACCTGCTGAAATTATTATTTCACTTTGTCTTAAAGCCCTTACGTAACTTTTTTGTTTTTCAGATCGAGGAATAATTGATTTTTTTGGTGTTTTGATAATGTCGGTAACATTATTATTTTTCACTTTTTCATTAATCATAAACTTATCAACAGATGAAACTATATCTTTATTTTCTATAGTACCATTATTTATAAATTGATTTGCCAAAAATTGAATTGCATTTTTAACTAACTCATTTTTTTTTATGTCTGATTTGATAAGTATCGAGTTACCTCTTGAATAAATACTTGATTTGGTAATGCTTTCTAATTCCTTTAAATTTTTATTAAATTCTCCAGCCACACCCATAAGTAGCTCATTATCATGAAAGATAACACTTATGGAATTATTTTCTGAATAAACAAATTTTAAAGAAGAATTGATATTTTTTTTTATTAAACCACTCAATTTTTTATGCCACCTTTTGATTTAAAGTCTTAATTATTTCACCAAATAATGTACTTCTATTACTTTCTTTTATTTTTATCGGCAAAATTTTTCCTACACAATCAATATTACCATTAATTATAACTGGCATCATATATTCTGATCTTCCAAAAAGCTTTGTTTTATCTTTAGTTTGATTCTCAATTAAAACATTTATTATCTTATTTTCTAAAGATTGGTTTTTTTTCATTTGATATTTAAATAACTCATTTTGGATTTTTTCTAATCTTTTTAAAGAAATTTTTTTGTCAATCAATTTTAAATTTTCAGCAACTGTACCTGGTCTTGGACTAAATATAAAAGAATAAGAATTTATAAATTTAATTTCTTTAATTAAATCTAATGTTTCATTAAAATCTTTTTTTTCTTCACCAGGGTATCCAATAATAAAATCACTGGAAAACTCAATTAATGGATTAATCTTTTTCAATTTTTCAAATATATTAAAATATTCTTTTATTGTATGTTTTCTATTCATTAAATTTAGCACTTTGTTAGATCCACTTTGAACTGGAAGATGGACTAATGGCATTAACTTTTCAGTGTTTTTATAAATATCAATTAAATCTTCTGTCATGTCTCTTGGATGAGAAGTTGTATATCTAATTCTTTTTAATTCACTAAACTTTTCTAATGTATTAATTAAATTTGAAAGCCTATACTCTTTATTTTGATCCTGAAATGAATAAGCATTTACATTTTGCCCTAGAAGAATAATTTCTTTAGCTCCATTTTTAACTAATTCTTCTGCTTCAGTAATTATTTTATAGAAAGACCTTGAATACTCAGGACCTCTTGTGTAAGGAACTACACAAAAATTACAAAATTTATCACAACCCTCTTGAATAGTTATATAAGCAGAAATATTTGAATCATTATTTTTAATTTGATCTAAAAAATTAAATTTATTTACAACATCAAATTCTGTTTCATCAATTTTTTTTCCGATCTCAAAATTTTTTATTAGACTATTAAGCTTATGATAAGACTGAGGTCCAACGACCATATCTATATATGGTTCTCTTTTTAACATTTCCTCATTTTCAGCTTGAGCTACACAGCCAGTTATAATTGTAATTGGCTTATTTTTTGATTTATAGATTTCTCTTATTCTTCCAACTTCATGATAAACTTTCTCTTTTGCTTTATCTCTTATGTGGCAAGTATTAATAATATAACAATCTACATTTTCTTTATTATCAGTCTTTAAATATCCAATTTTTTTAACAGTGTCATAAATTCTATTGGAGTCGTATTCATTCATTTGACATCCAAAAGTTTTAATAAATATTTTTTTTTCTATTTTTTAAGATTTTTTTTTAACACCATATAATTCTAGTTTGTGGTCGACTAAATTATATCCATATTTATCAGCAACTTTTTTTTGTAAAATTTCTATTTCTTCATCAACAAATTCAATAATTTCTCCTGTTTTTATATCAATTAAATGATCATGGTGACTTTCATTTATCTGTTCATATCTAGCTTTTCCGCCTTTAAAATCGTGTTTAGTCAATATGCCTGATTCTTCTAATAATTTAACAGTTCTATAAACTGTTGCTATACTAATCTTTGGATCAAGTTTGGTCACTCTTTTATATAGTTCGTCAACATCAGGATGATCTGACTCTCCATAAACTTCTTTTGATTCTGAAATAACTTTAGCAATAATTTTTCTTTGCTCTGTTAGTTTCACTCCTTTTTTTAAACATTTATCTTCAATAGACGATGACATACTTTATTTTAACTCGAATAGTGTGGTTTAATCAAATTTTTTTTTAGACGACCTTTATTAAATAATTCAATTCTTGCAGATTTTAATTTTAAAATTGTCATTGGATCATAGCGAGCATCACTAAATCCGCTAAATGATAGAACAAATTCTCCAAACATGAAGAGCAATAAACTCATTATTAAAAGGCCACCAGAGACAATGTATACTTTTTTCGTTGATTTGTCGTCTTTATAAACCTCTAAAAAAGTATCTAATCCTTTTGCACCAAGAATGGGAATTGTAATAGCAAGAAGTAGATATATCATTGATGGAATTCTAAACTTTGAGAAAAACGGTAAAAGTGAATATAAAGGTTTATATAGAATAGAAAAAAAAGATCCAAATCCAGTAAGGACGATTAGACCAGTAATTACCCAGAAAATTAATTCAAATTTTTTTGGTTTTCTTAAAGTAATACCTAAAATCGAAAATATCAAAATAACCAGACCAACATAATGCGTAGATTGCGTAAATGGCATAAATCCCCAATATGCACCCTTTTCAAGATCACTTGTGTTCTGTAGTCCAAAAAGATAAGGGTATATAAATGAAAGTAATTCTTTAGGGTGAAAAGACCATTGAGTTGCGTATTCCCATTTCGTTCCCTTATTAGTTTCACTTGACTGATCAAGGACAGATGCAGCACCTCGGTTGGAATGCTCTTGAAATTGATAAATATCAATATACGGATCTGAAACCATTAACAATGCAATCGCTATTCCAAGAATCAAGCCAAAAAACGGATATAATGAACCTTTAATTGAAAATGCTTTATTTATCAATGATGAAACCAGGATCCACATATAGTAGAACCCAATTACCATCCACGTGTAATATGCTACCTGTGGATGATTGGCCCACAATTGCAGAGCTGTTACCAGAGATAACGCCAATAAACTAATAGCTCTTGGTTTGTAAATGAAATAAACTGCCGCATATATGACCCATGGCACATATGCCATAGCAAAAATTTTATTTAAATGCCCTGCATTTATTAAACCAATGGCATATGGAGTTAGCGCTGAAATCAAACTACCAAACAAGGCAGAAGTCTTATTTATCTTAAAGAATTGAAGCAGTAGAAACATTCCAATTCCTGATAGAAACAAATAAAACCAGACTCTTAAACCAGGATTAAAGAGAATTTTGCTGCGAAAAAATTTTGTAGGATCACCATTTGTATAGATGTAGCCTCCATAGGAAGGCATACCCGAAAAAAGGTTTGGGTACCATTGCGGTATATCATCTTGGTTATTTAAATAATTATCTCTCCATTCATTTATCGGATGCCTCTCATATTCATCGTTGGTAGTAACGATCTCACCAAGAAAGACCATCCTGTATAAAAATAATAAAGGAAGTACTGCAAGAATTACTATTTCATTCCTATTATTTCGCAAAAATTCCACTACTCTCCCCCCTCAATATCTTCTATAAGTTTTTTCCAATATTGCACGTTAGAACTATTTTTTGTTTTCCAATGGAAAACATCTGAACCATACATATGAGTCATAAAAGGATTATCTCCTTGGTAATATAGTTCAAAATCTCTAGCCATATCATAATGGGATGCGTTTGTAGTTATGGAATGTAGTTGATTTTCAAAATATGCTTTAAAGTTCATGGAAGTATATTCCCTCAGTCTAATGGCCTCAATAATTTTTTTGCCTGTATCAGGACTGGTTATACCGAAAGTTTTTTCTAGAGATGATGTCACTAATCTTAGGAGATTGCTTTTATTGAGCCTACTTTTATTTGCAATGAAACCTAGCCTATTAATTTTTCTAAAAATACTGTTCTTTATTCTTTCCATTAATGGCGGAAAAGGATGAAATGATTCATTGAGTTCTTTAATCTCCTTTGTACGAAAAAACATAAATACCACACTTGGATAATCATGCACCTTACCAAGTTTCCAATTAGGGTATGGAGCACCAATAATGCTTTTTTCTCTACCATTTAGATAATCCATGCAAAAAACGTCCCAATTAGATCTAAATACATGAACATCAGGGTCTATGATCAAAGTATATTCTGTATCAGACCTTTTTAAACCAGCATCTAAACCACGAGCATGGGAAATTGATCTCTGGGTGCCCTTTCCATTATTTTGAATTATAGTTAAATCTAAATTCTCTGGAAGTATTGTTTTTAATTGCCTATCCTGACCATTAGTATTATCAACGACTAAATACTTAATGTTCTTTTTATTTTTAGCCTTCATATTTAGGTTTTCAAATAGCCTACCTAGGTGCTCGCCTGATTTATAACTCACAGATATAATCGTAATCAATTTGGGTAGTTTATGTATATTCATTTATGAGTGAGTAAATTTTCTTTTCAAGGCTATTGATACTTGAGGGGTATGTAAATTGATTTCCCTGTTCACTGGTACTTATTGAAGGGTCAATAAATTTTTTTACTATCTGCGAATCCCAATCCTTTCCGATAAAGTCAAATAAGGAGCTACAGACTTGGACTGGTTCTTTTAATAGATCTTCAAAAGAACAATAATATCTAGGGTAGGTTGTTTGCTCCAAAAAGGTAAGGGCTTTTTTTGTATAGCTCTCCCAAATACTTAATCCCTGCTTAATCGACAAGTTATTTCGTTTTTTTAAAGAACGAGATACGGATGAAGCTTTTCGAGCCATAAAGATTATTTTTAGTTCCATACCAAGATTTAGGTCCTCGATAGCATTGGCCCAATGCATTGCAGTTAAACAAGTGCGAGGGTCTTTCCAACCCCAATCTGGATACGATGAATTTGATTTTTCAATAAGAACTTTCATTTTATCTGATAATTTATCAGACTTATTAATATCGGGAATATTTGTAGAATATGATTTAACATCGTATCCTGACCTTTTTAGTAATTGATCATTTATTTTTCTAAAATCATAATTCTCATAAAACCCTTTAGGGTTTTGGCTTAGAGGGCGTGGCCAAAAGTTTTGGTAAGTACCCATTATGATTTTATTCATATGAAGCACGCCAGATATTGTTGAAGTACCACTCCGGTGCATTCCTAGAATCATTATTATCATTTGTAGTAATTCTTTTTAAACCCAATCATTTCCGGTTTATTTAAAATGAACCTTTTTATAAAAGCTTGTGAAAAACCTATGCCATATCCTATAATCTGAATTGGTATTACAAATAAAAGAAATGGAAAAATTCTTGGATCACCCTTACTAAATGAACCCAGAAGTGACAAAATAAAAAGTGGAAATACAAATAACAAAAGCACTTCCAATAAACTCCACTCATTTTGCAATGTTAATAAAATAGTGACAATTGAAAATAAACATGCTAAAGATGGTAGAAAATGTACAGGCTCTAGCATACCTGAATCTATTTTACCTAGATTTACTCTGGCAACTCCCCAATTAAAAACTTGCTTCATAAATTGTTTCAAAGATGTTCTTCTCCTATGGTAGACCAGAGCATCTTCAATGAATAAAACTTTTGCACCTGACTTATGGATGCGGTTACTAAATTCTATATCCTGCCCATGTCTCAAGTTCCCAAATCCACCCACATTCTGATAAACTACTCTTGTGATGCCCATATTATGCGTCCTAGGATAAAATTTTGCTATCATGTTTTTGCTATGCCCTCGCATTCCACCTGTAGTGAAAAAAGAAGTCATTGAAAAGTCAATCGCTTTTTGAAGAACTGTAAAATCATCTTTTGCACCATCTGGCCCACCAAATGCATCAAAATCTTCAAGCTCAAATCTTTCAATAATTACCTCAATCCATTTAGGGTGGGCTTCACAGTCCGAATCAATAAATAAAATAATATCGCCTCTACATTTTTCTAAACCATGATTCCTTGCTGCTCCAGGGCCTTTATTTTCCTGTCTAATATAAATCAAATCAAATAGTGACTTCTTCTGCCATTTATTGACAACTTTTTCAGTATTATCATGGGAACCATCATCAGATACAATAAACTCAATGTTTTTTAGAGGATAAGTTTGTTTTGAAATTGATCTCAAAAGAAAATCAAGCTCATCTGCTCTATTGAAAGTAGGCGTAATTATACTAATAGAAAGTTTATTTCCCATTTTATTTACTCCATGAAGATAGATCCCATCCCAGAATATTTTCTAGAGAACTTAACTCTTCTTCATAAAAGCCTGATAAAAGAGTATGTTCATCATCACTCATTTTGTGTGGATATGATCTTGAATTAATCTCTCTGTAGTCAACTGGATTGAATGGTGGAATAGATAAAAAATCTGCGACAGCCATAAGTGTCCTATCAGGATTTTCACGAAGTTCTTCGCTACGCAGTATTAATAGTTGATTTTGGTTAAAATAGTTATAAATATTTTTTATTTGTTTTGAGTAATACCCTCTATCTAAATAGGAAAGTATTTTATTCTGAGAATAATTTTGTGAATTTATTTTTGATTTTTCATCTAATATGGCCTTTAGAAATGTTCTACTTTCTCGTCCCTTATCTCTCTCCATATTCCAATGAGAAAAAGCTCTTTCAATTGGATTTCTAAGAATTATTATTAGTTTTATTTGAGGATTGTAAACATAAATACGCTCAATAGATTTATTCCAATACATATAAATTGGTGTGGCCTCGCCAATAACTTGGGAATGATCATTTGGATTAAAATATCTATGATACTTTGAATAATTTGGATTTTTCTTTACAAAATATCTGTCTTCATCAAAAAAATGTAATTCCTTCTTATCTGCCATGCATATGTTTTGATGTGATCTAAAATATTCATATAGGGCTGTTGTTCCTCCCTTTTGCGTACCAGCGATAATGAAATCAATACGCGAAAAGGGATATTTGCCTAGAATTGATTGAAACTTTTTTTTAAAAAATGACACTAATCTTTTACTAGGTTTTGGTAAAAGAGCGAAAAGTCAATTTCAATCTTTGTTTATTAATTGATTATCATCCTTGGAATATTTAATTCGATTCTCATGATTATGGTTTGCCTTAGCCATTAATTCACCAAGTAGACCTATTGAGAAGAATTGAATTCCAATCACTATCAACATCACACCAAATGTTAATAATGCCATATGCCGAGAAAACGGTTCGAGTAAAACATATTTATAGTAGAGTATAGAACATTCTACCATGAACCCTGCGCTAAAAAAAAATATTCCAAAAGAACCAAATAGATGTAATGGCTGCTGGGTAAATTTGTTTAGAAACAGAATGGTTATTAAATCAAAAAAACCATGTAGAAAACGAGAGCCTCCGTATTTTGTCTCACCAAACTGTCTTGAGCGATGATTAACAACAATCTCAGTTACCCTGAATCTTTTTTGTCCTGCGAGTGCTGGAATAAATCTATGCCTGCCTCCATAAATTTCAATAGACTTTATTACTGCTTTTTTATATCCTTTTAATCCACAATTAAAATCATGGATTTTTACACCTGTTACTAGCCTAAGTACAAAGTTAAATATTTTTGAAGGAAGACGCTTGTTTAAGGGATCAAGTCTTGTTTTTTTCCAACCTGATACAAGATCCCATCCTTCATTTAGTTTACTAACAAGGTTTTTTATCTCGGAAGGATCATCCTGTAAATCAGCATCCATGGTTATAACATAATCACCTTTTGCAACCCTAAAACCTTCACTTAATGCTGCAGACTTACCATAATTTCTATGAAATTGAATTAGTGTATAATTTGGCTTGGATAGACATAAGTCCGAAAGTAGCTCTGTTGAACCATCACTTGAGCCATCATCGACAAATATGATTTCCCAAAAGTCAAAATCTTTTAGATTGATTTTTAATTCATCAATTAGAACCGGGAGAGACTCTAATTCATTAAATACTGGTATCACCACTGAAATACTCATATCAATACTTTAACAATCTCCAGACTTTTTTCATATTTATAAAATTTGCATTCCTTTTTCTTGTATTAATGTCAATATCAATGGAATTTTTTGAATTTTTATCATGAAAACTGACGCCTACCAAAGCCTGTCTCTCATCATTAGTATTCTCCCTTTCAAAATCAAGATAAATGCTGTTTTTGACTGATGGTGAAATATTTTCAAACCTTTCTTTATACTCAGGCTGGACACCCCAAATTATTTTTGTTATATCTTTTGGCTCCAGTACTTTCAAAATAGGTAATAATTCAGTTACTTCATCATAGTTATATTGTTTGTTGTCAATGAGATTTCTTGCAGTAATTGAATTATTTGTAATCCAGACAAAAAGTGCTTTACGGCCAATTATGTCACTAAACTCTAAGAAGGTACTATCTCTTTGGGACCTAAAACTAAATGGCAATTTCCCTTTTAACGATCCATCGGAATTTATAACTCCTTTACCAGTGCAAGAATTATATGCTACTAAATATTCCTCGTATGATTTGGATGGGATAAGATTAAAAACATTGCTCACAGTACTTGTACAACCCAATAATAGGAACAAATTGATAAATGATAAACGCAACATCCAATCTTAATTCTCAACTTGTTCCATCTTTGATGAATTGAATTTGGTTTTATTCTTAATTATCATATCAAGATGTCCTTGTATCGTTGGATTATTTGAATCAATACTTAGTGATTCTCTTATATATCGCAATGCTTCATCATACATATCCATTTTGAAGTAAATCCATCCAATTGTGTCAAGGTAAGCTGCTGATTTGGGTTCGAGCTTTACAGCATTTTGAGCTAACTCTAATGCAAAATCTATGTCTTTATCTCTCTCGACTAGACTGTAGGCATAATTGTTATATGCTTGTGCGTCAGTAGTATCTGATGCAATGAGATCAACGTATAGCTTATCTGACTCTTCCCAATTACCAGTTGAATCATAAATAAGTGCAAGATTATGTTTTGTATTTCTTGACTGAGGGTAAATTATTAAAGCATTTGATAAATATATTTTTGATTTTTCATAATCTTTAATTTGATAATATGCTGTTCCTAGTAAATATTGTACAGTGAAATCTCCATTGAATCTTTCTGAATGTGGGCTTAGCGCAGAGATTGCTTCTTCTGGTTTTTTCCCGCTCATTGCCATAACTGCTGTATTAATGAATCCCCTAGAATCATTTGGATGATAATCAATTATTTTTTGGTTGTAAAGAATAGCATCTTCATTCTTATTTTGACTCATTAGTAATGTGACCAGGCGATGGAGGACATCTATATTTACGCTGTCATCCTCTAGCGCACCATAAATCATTTCTAATGCTAGTTCAGGCTGATTTAATTCTTCGTAGAGCGCACTTTTTTGAATCAAGGTCTCGTTGGATTCACCATTGATTTCTTCAATCTTTTTCAAGACTTTTAAGGATTCCTCATAATTTCCATTAAAAAGAGTGAGGTCCTTCATTGTTTCCAATAGATCAATATTTGTAGGATTTTCCTGCAATAATAAAGAGCATATTTCTTGAGCACGATTGAAATTACTTATTGTAAGTGCGATTTGGAGGGCTTGTTCAAGACCAGCAACAGCCAAAGAATTAATTTCATAGCCTTGTACATAATAATCTATTGCAAGATCCCAATCCCTATTAATCCTAGCAAGGTCTGCAAGAGTGTATATGTAATCAACATTATCAGGGTCTAAATCACTCAAATCCTGATAGGTTTTTTTTGCTTCTAGATATCGTTTTTGACTAAGAAAAATTTGACCTAACATTTCTAGAGCCTCTTTTTCTTCAGAATCCAATTCTAAAGCAATACCTAGGTGATCCTCAGCTTTACTTAATTTTCCTATCCTTCTATAACCATCAGCTAGAGATACATGAATTGTAGAGGCATTAGGATCTAATTCGATTGCGTCTTGGAATTCTAAAATTGCCATTGCATAGTTGCCTTGGTTCATCAAAAATTCTCCCTGCATAAAATGATTCAGCGCCAATTCTTTATTATTCTCAGCAGCTAGAATACCAAATAAGTATATGAAGAGTAATTTATTCAAAGTCTTAGACAAAATTTTGATCCACTATCTTGTGTATTGTTATTCCATTACCTCCACGATCTTTAGTGGCATATAACTCTTGATCGGCAATTTCAATTAATTGTCTCATATTATCAGCATGTGTTGGATATTCAGACATGCCTCCTGATATAGTCAATCGTGTTTCAACATCGTTAAGGGAAAATTGATATTCTGCAATACTATCAACTATTCTTTGTGCCACTATGTTTGACATTATAGCAGTGGTATTTATCAATATTACAGCAAATTCTTCGCCTCCATATCGAGCTACAACATCTACAGCCCGCACATTATCTACCATTATCTTCGCTACAGTTTGTATAACATAATCCCCGTATTGATGACCAAGGGTATCATTAACACTTTTGAACTTGTCTAAATCAAACATCATAACAGCCATTTTTTGTTGAAATCTGGCTGCTCTTTGAATTTCATCATTAAATTTTTCTTTAAAAGTCTGATGATTTAAAAGCCCTGATAGTCCATCATGTGTTGCATTCTTATGGATTTTTTCATATTCAAACTTCCAATGTAGCGCAGATCCAAGCACCTGGCCTATTAAAATAAGATCAGCCAATTCTTGTTTCAAGAAAGGAATAGTATCAACTTTCTCAAGTATTATTGCCCCCCTACTCTCACCTTCAATGATTATTGGAACTCCCATTATTGATTTGTATTTATAATCATTTAATTCAGATGATTTAAATCTAAACATATTTGTATGAGATACTCTCCAATCATTTGTTTGGAAATGAGTCCCTGTAATCACAGGCAAGCCTTGTATAGAACCATTTGTGGGGAAATCGGATCCCTCTACATATTCATCCTTGTCTCCGTCAACTAATTTTATTGTTGAAGTAACTCCTTTATCATATTTTCTCCGATTTTCACTTTCTTTTCTAGTAGATATGGTTACCCTATCATATTGAAAAAAAGTTCTTATTAGATATTTAAATTGATTAAAAATATTTTGAGAATCTGATTTGAAGTCTAAGTTAGATAAAATTTCTAATATTAATGCTTTGGAGTCTTCACCAACAATATGTTGTTCTAAACTTTCAAGATTAGTAAGGCTAAACGAAATATAGTCCGACAATTGGGAAAGTAGATCAAATTCTTTAACCGTAACATTGCTAAAATGATCAAGTCTAGTTAATATGAAACCTGCGGTGTTTTCATTTATATTTATTGGGCTTATAATTGCACATTCACTTCCTCGCCAACTATTGGAAAAAAATAATTTAGACCATTCCTCTGGATAATCTTTTTGATGAAATTTTTTCTTATTTGAAAGATATTTATTTACCAGCTTATTGTTTGTAGGTATAGCATCTACGAATTCACCTACACTACCATTTTGCAAAGCGAAATTATTTTTTTGAGGATTAATTATATAAATTGCTGAACTAGAATTTTCATTTATTGATTTTGTAGTTTGAATAATAAGCTTTGTTAAATGCTTGTAAAGTTTTTTTGGAGAAGCTCTTCTAAACTTAATTTCTTGATTGCTGTTATCAATGTCGTTGCCTTGCTGCTCATTATCGGCAGATGTTTCAGTCTGTTCAAGTATTCGATAAAACATCATTAGAACAATTATTGACGATATAATAGTAAGATATTTTAGAAATTGACTAGTTTTAACAAAAGATTCAGGCATAAAAGAATAAATGAAAACCAACATGCAAAATGCTGTTAAAGCACTACTAAATGATTTTAGATTTTTCATTGATGGCATAATATAAAAATCCCCGTCGATAAAATTAGCAAGTTTGCGCGGGGATTAAAAACTGTTTGAATCAAATATAATTAATTAATCATTCACAAGTTGTATTTTATTTGTAAGGTCTTTTCTGTCTTTTTTGTTCATTTCAGATTTTGAGGTATCCTCTTTTACATCAGCCAAATCAGAATCAATTACTTCATTAGGATTTATAGAAGTAGTAAAATTATTACTTAATCCATTATTCACCAACTTTGATTCACTTGTTTGTTGATAAGTAAAATTGGGATTAATTAATAGGAAAGTGATAACAATAAAAGCAATGCAGAGACCAGAAAGAAATGAAGCATTAAGGGGAGAGAAACCAAATATAAGTTCATTAGCCTTGCCAAGTTTTGGATTACTATTAAGATCATCAATCTTACTTTTTAGAGTGTCATTAAATGTTGATTTTACTTTTATTCTTGGAACTTGATTTAATTTTTTAATGTTATTTTTTATTGCACTTACCAATTCCACTGAATCAGGATTATTTTTCATATACCTTTCAAATTCTTTTCTCTTTGATAGAGTTATTTCATTCTCTACATACGAAGAAATTAAATCTTCAAACTGATAACGATTCATCTATATATTTACTCCTTTATTATTTTATTTCAAATCTATTAATTCGGCCTGTAACTGAATTCTAGCTCTATTTATTCTAGACTTAATTGTTCCAAGTGGAACCTCTACAATATTACTTATTTCTTCATATGAGAGTTCCTGAATATCTCTAAGTATAATAACAACCTTAAAATGTTCTGGAAGATTATCTATAGCTGATTGGATCCTATCATTAATAAACTCATTTTGAAGAGATTGGTCCACATCGTCCTGTATAGCTGGAATTTCAAACTGACGTTCTTTACTTAATTGGCTTAAATAAGTTGTTTTTCTTCTTTTCCTTTTTCTTAATTCAGTATTTGCAAGGTTTCTAGCAATAGTATATAGCCAAGTAGAAAATTTTGCTATTTCTTTATAATAGTGTTTTTTTTCATAAAGCCTAAACATTGTATCTTGAACTATATCTTCTGCCTGCTCTATATCACCAAGAAATTGAAAAACAAAATTCAATAATCTATCTTTGTATCGATTAACTAGTTCAACATAAGCTCTTTCATCACCTTTTTGAAAACGACTTATTAGTTCTTCGTCCGTAAAAATAAAGTCTGACTTTTTATCCAATGACATTGCCAATGAACTGTATGAGCTCTGTTTCATCGTTTGAAAATGTTGTTTTTTGTCTCTTATCAATTTCACTAAGTATTTTTAGGGCACCTTCTATTTCAGCCATTTTAAATGATCTAGAAAAGTACGACACCCGCTTCTTTACTGATGGTGGTAGTGGTATATAACCTCTGTATGTATTAAAAGTTCCATTTTGCATTTTATGAAAAAGCATTTCTTGAAATAAAGCTGTTATAGGTATGATTAATGAAAGCATAGACTCACTTTTAGTAATCAAGTTTCTGCCCAGAAAAATTGCTTTTGAATATTTTTTTTCTCCTAAAGCTAGCAAAAACTCCCAACGCTGTCTATCTCTCTCCCAACCTGAAAACCGCTCGACATCTTCAATTTCAATAGCACTTCTATTACCAATAATTAAACAGATTTTTTCAATTTCATTATCAAGATGAGCCAATGAATCACCTGCCAATTCAATGAGCGTATTTTCAACATGTGAGCTAGCTGTTTTACCTCTTTTTTTGATTAAGAATTTTGTCCATTTTTTTAAATCATTAGCAAATGGTGTTTGAACATCAACCTTTATTGCATTTGTTTCTACTTTGCTAAAAAATGATGATTTAATTGCCCAATCATCACTTAAAAATACTGTAACGCTATCTGCAACTGGGTTTTTGCAAAAATTAGCTAAATCAATTGAAGCTTTCCCCTTTATTTTTTGAGGATCTCTTATGATAAATATTCTTTTTGTGGAGAAAATATCTATTGTTGTAATTCTATCTACTATCTCTTTTCCACCCATATCATCTGGGAGCATTAATACTTTTTCAATTTTTGATGAGCCAAAATATTCTTCAGATAATTTTTCTATGAAAAAGTTTTGTAGAAAATGGTCGTTCCCCCTAAGCAAGTAAATGGGATAGATTATATCCTTTTTTAGACTAGCAATTGCATCTTTAATTTTCATTTCTATTATACTTGCTTATTAAAAAAACCGCCAAAAATGCCAAAATAAAACTGGATAATCTTTCAGTCATTATCTCTTTTAATTGAGGAATATTTGCCCAAATAATTGTTGTTAAAAACCCTGTGATAAGCCCTGCAATAATACCTTTACGTGTTGTTTTCTTCCACCAAAGTGTCATAACTAGTGCAGGGCCAAAAGCTGATCCAAGCCCACTCCAAGCATAACTTACAACATTAAAAATATTTCTTCCCACAAGCTCTGAATAAATTGCAATACAGTAAGCGATTACGCCCAGGATAATAATCATAGATCTACTAATTAAAACTAATTGTTTATTAGAAAAATCTTTTTGCAGATACTGATGCATAAAATCTTCAGTAATTGCAGAGGTTGATACTAATAGTTGAGAATCGGCAGTGGACATCATGGCTGCTACTGCACCTGAAATAAAAAGGCCTGCTAGTAATGGATGAAGCAGGTTTTTTGCCAAAAGAGGCATAGCTTGCTCTGGATCATTCATTTGAAAGTATTCAGGTCCAAATAACAAAAGTGCAAAAATTCCAACAAAAAAGGCACCTGTTATTCCTGGTATAGCCCAGCAAATAGCAATTTTCCTAGCAATTGACACATCTTTGGAAGATCGAATTGCCATATACCTGATTACAAGATGAGGTTGGCCTAGATAACCCAGTCCCCAGCTTAACCCACCTAAAGCCATTAGCAATGCAGAAAATCCTAGTTTTCCACTAAAAATATCATTATTGAAATTTCCAAAAACTATATGGGCTTTACTGAGCTCAGAGTACAAAGACATATCAGTATTTCGGAGTTCAAGGTAACCTGCAATTGGTAGGATAACCAAAGTTCCAATCATTAAAACACCTTGAATAAGGTCAGTCCACGCAACTGCAAAAAACCCACCCATTAAAGTGTATACAACAATTACTAATGCACCGATCGAAATACCAAAACTTGGCTTTAGGTCAAATAGTGAATGAAGTACTTTACCAGAAGCGTGAAATTGAGCAGAGACATAGAAAAGAAAAAAAAATGCAATGATTATAGATGAGAATAATCTAATTATGTTTGACTGATCATCATATTTTCTATGTAAATATTCAGGTATAGTCAACGCATTATACTTTTCAGTTTCAATGCGTAGTTTCTCAGCGATCAGATACCAAGATCCAATGATCCCAACTATTATTCCAAATACTGCCCAGATCTCTCCCAATCCAATGCTGATTGCCGCTCCAGGTAATGCCAAAAGTAGCCAGGCAGATTCTCCAGATGCCCTTTCAGAAAAAGCTGTTACCCATGGACCAAGTTTTCTTCCAGCTAGAAAGTAATCCTCTTGCGTCTTTGAAAATCTATAAGAAAAAATGCCAATCAATAAAAGAAACAACAAATATACTACAAAGATAGTGCTGATTAAATCCATTTATGAAATGACAATAAAAGTTCCAATTAAAAAACAGTAAATGCCGAAGTAATGAAACTTTCCACCCTCCAGCCAAGCAAGCAACCACTTCAATGCAACCATTCCAACAAAGAATGAAGTAATTAAACCAGAGGCAGCGGTATATATATCTATACTAAAACCATCCCTTAAATCTGTTGCCATTAAAATTCCCGCACCACTTATTACTGGTATTGCTAGCAAGAACGAAAATTTAGCAGCTTGCCTTGCATCTAATCCTAAAAACAATGCAAAGCTAATAGTTATACCACTTCTCGAAATCCCGGGTATAATTGCAATAGCTTGGGCGATTCCAATCAAACATGCTTTAATAATTGTATTTTTTTTGTTACCACTTTTGAAATAAAAAGAAGCGATTAATGTTATTCCAGTAAAAACTAGTGCAAATCCAACAACAATAACATCATCAAATAATCTTTCTATTCCATCTTTAAAACCAAGTCCTACAATTACCGCAGGTATTGTCCCAACAAATATCATCAAAATAAATTTCTGGGTTTTTTGTGATGACAAGGTAAATAAAATATTTTTTATGTCATTATTAAAAACAAAAAGTATACTGCATAAGGTGCCTATGTGAAGTAAAACCTCAAAGTCATTTCCTGGAATTTGTATTCCTAGTATTACTTGAGAAAGAACAAGGTGCCCCGAGCTGCTGATTGGCAGGAATTCTGTTAGCCCTTGTATTATTCCCAAAATGATTGCTTCAATTATGGTCACTATAAACTTCTTATAAATATTTTGTAATTATGATATTTTATGCTCTTCCAATCAACCCAATCATTCTTCCTGAATTTTTACCATCTCTTCGAAAAGAATGATACTTTTCTTGGAAACAATATGTGCAATCGGTCGAAACTTTTATTTGATTTTTTTTAAAACCTATTTGAATCATTTCTCTACGTGCCTGATATTGTAGATCAACTTTATACTTATCATTTTTTTTATTTGGAGTCACATATTCAATTTTAAAATTTCCAACAATATCATCACTTATCTCGAAACAACACTTTTGTATTGAAGGGCCAATAAATATTTCGAAATCATGCAACTTATAACCATTTTCTAATATTAATTGAGATGTGCTTTCTAAAATACCATAAACTAGTCCTCTCCAACCAGCATGTACTAGTCCATAAACATTTTGTGAGGAGTGTGCAAAATATATTGGCATGCAGTCGGCAACTTGAATAGAGCAAACAATATCTTTTTCATCAGTGAAAACTCCATCACAATTTTCTATGGATTCAACAGATTTAATGAACCTAACATTTGTTGAATGAGTTTGCTTTGGAATAACAAGCCCATTTGGGTCAAATCCTGCCTTTTTTGCAAAAGATTTTCTGCCCTCCAATCCACTAACGGGAATTGATTTTAATGAAAAAGCAGCTCTGAGATTTGCATTTGAAAACTGTGGTTGAACCATCCACTCTTCTTCATTCAGAACTTTGGATGAATTCTTCACCATTATAGATTCCTATTTTTTTTAATTTATTGTTTGAATATTCTATTACCTGAGCAGAGCCATTTAGATTTTTGTTTTGCCCAATAAATTTTATAGAGATAAGAGAACCATCATATCGAATATTATTTTTTAAGTTTTCTAGGAAATGTTTGCGTTTTGATATTCCTTGCTCAATGATTGAATAAATAAATGATACATGATCTGTGGCTAGAGAATAATAGTTTGCAAATGTATCCTTATCACCATTTGAAACTGCAGAATTAACGTCTGAAACAATCTTCATTCCTTGAAAATGTGGCCCTATTACCTCTTGGTTTAGTAAAGACATTTCAAGCCAATTTTCATTTCCAAAAAATACAGTATTAAAGTTATATAGTGGTAATTGCGTGCCAACAAAGGTTAACTCATCGGGCCTTATTGGTATGTAAAATGCATCGATTGTTTCTAATATAACTTTAGCTGAATCTTTCTTATCCATCTCCTCCACCTTATCTTCAGATGGCAATTCAAAAAAGTCAGTAACGTCAACATCGAAAAGAGCGTCCAAACTATCTATTTCAAGATTTAAGGTGAAATCTTCTTCCTCTTCCTCAGGTACTAAATCCCATGCGGTGCTTCGAATATTTTTCAATTGTCTGGATATGTCTTCGGGTTTTTCTATATACCATTCAACGGAAACAGGATCTTTTCCTAGTTGGCGACATGCATGTATGAAGTGATCAGTTAATGATTTGATTTGACCATTACCAGGAGATAAAATTGCAATTCGTTCTAGATTAAGCTCTTTGATTATAATTTCAGCAGTTCGCTTTGCAATTATCTCATTTGAAGGTGATAAAAAGAATAAATTTTCGGCAATGTCTGCTACACTAGACAATTCTGATTTAGGAATTAAAATAGGTAATTGCAGCTTTATGCCAGATAAAGATATTACTTCGTCCCTAGTTAATGGCCCTAAAACAGAAATCACTTCTGGATTCGATGATAGATTATTTATAGTCCCAATCGTATTGACAACAAGCCCCCTAGTGTCAAAGACTAAAAAGCGTATTGACTTATCAATATCTGATTGGGTTAAAAATTCACTTAGACCTAAAAGATAAGATAGCCCCTGATTTTTCTCTGAACCGGATAGTGGCAGTAAAACTGCGATTGTCATTGGTTTTCTATTTTGTTCATTAATAATTCTTTTCAATGAACCAAAAAGGCTTAAAAAATGTCCTGGCAGATAGGATGTGTCAACATCATTTATAATAAATTCTAGATCGTAATCATTGCCAGACATCCAAGCTCTATATGCTCTAGATAAATTAATAATCGCACGGTTGAACTGGTTTTTTTCTTTGAAAAGTAGTCCTTCAAGACTCTCTTCTTTGACGCCCATACCAATACAATTATATATTCTTTGATCTATCTCATTTAAAAATAGTAAGTCCTCAATTTGGGGACGTGCTTTTAAATAATGTTTAAATGCTTTTGTTTCATTATTCTCTTGCAATGCAATATCACCCATCAATACTAATGCATCATGCTCGTATGGTGAATTTGGATAATTGTTTAGGATTGATTTAGCAGTCCGATGTGCTTTTTGAAATAATTTTAGATGGTATTGAGATTTTGCCATCATCAATTGAGAAGCAGGATCTCTGTAGCTTCTATCGTTTGATAATATGTTAGAAAATTTTGATGCGGCAAGACTATATCGTCCCTCTTTATACGAAATAACTGCATTGTTAAACTTTTCATAATAAGAAAGAGTGTCAACCTGCTCAGAATTAGCAAAGTGACCTAAGAAAATTGTGTAAAAAATATATCGTATTATTTTATCCATTTAAATTGAGTTAGATATTTGAAGGTTTATTAGTATCATTAATCATTGATATAAGTTAACTTGCCGTTTTCGAATTGATAATATGTTTTATATCCTTTTTGATCTAAATATACCCATTGTTCTCCAATGCCATGCCTACTAGACGTAGTATTTACAAAACTAGGGTTGCCTATGGATATTCTGACTTGCCTATCTTTCATCCCAACTTCTACCTTTTTATTCAATATCTTTTTTACAATCTTTTTATCCCATGACCCTGGAAGAGGATCAGAAACGTAGTAATGGTCCTGTACACCGACTCGTCCTTCTTGCCCATTGTATCTTACAAACCCTATTCCCTTTAATTTGGATTCTACTTTAAGCCATACTGGATAATCAGAATTGCTATTTTGATATGGAAAGGTATCTAGAACCAATACCTGATCAAAACGATTGAATCTAGAATCTGATAAATTAAAGAAGCTTTTGGGATCAAGAGTATTATTTAACCATATTGTTTTCCCAATCATACCTTGAGCTTTTTTCTCAATATCTTCAGTTAGCAAATAACTTGGAAGAATTTTTTGCTGGATCTCTTCTTGATTTAGCTCCATTTTAAATTGATTACCGCTTTCATCTTTGATAATTAGAAAATCCTGCTTGTATTTATTTAAGATTCCAACAATGATATAACTTTTTCCTGCAAATCTAAAATAGGGCCTATATCTATTTTTATGGATTTTTGACCATATCTTATTGAAGTTTTTAGAACGTTTATAGCTATCATCAAGTTCGGCAAAAACTACTCTCAATCCAGAAAATTCATATTGTTCTACGGGAAAATTTGGTCTGTTGAAAAATGAGCAAGAATAGCCAACAAATATTATAATTAAAGAAAAGTGAAATCTGCTCAATTTCATTTAAAACTAATTAACTGGTTTCCCGTCTCTCCAAACTCCCACTCTCTTATCCCCATTAGGATAAGTAAACGTACCTTGGCCATCCATCGTACCATTTTTGAATTCACCTACGTATTTATTCCCATTTTCATAAGTAAATATTCCAATTCCATCCCTCTTACCTTCTTTAAAATCACCAACGTATAAATTACCATTCTTAAACGTATAAGTTCCTTGACCATGCATGGTTCCTGCTAAAAATTCACCCTCGTAAATATTACCATTCCGATATATAAATTTCCCCTGCCCGTTGATTTGATCATTTTTCCATTCACCTGTGTACACATCACCATTGGAGTAGGTACAGGTTCCCATTCCATCTCTCTTTCCTACTGAAAAAAGACCTTCATACTTATCACCATTTACATAGTCATATGTACCCTGACCATTCGCTTTACCATTTAAAAAACTACCTTTGCATATGCTACCATCTGAAAAAGTATATTTACCATCGCCGTTAATGTTATCATTCTCCCATTCACCATTATACATGCTGCCATCTACAAACTCATATTTGCCTTTACCATGCTTCATTCCATTTTTCCATGACCCTTCGTATTTATCTCCAATAGATGATTTATAGATTCCTTGTCCATCTTGTTTTCCAGATGACCAATTCCCATTATAAAGATCGCCAATTTTTGATTTGTACTCACCCTTACCATGAAATAATCCACTTTTGAACTGTCCAGAATAGGTTACGCCATCAGCAATGAATATTTCGACACCTTGCCCTTCTTTTACATCATCAACCCAATCGCCTTCATAATTATCACCATTTGAATAGGTGATTTTTCCTCGTCCATGTTTAAAATCATTTACCCAGTCACCTACATATGTGTCACCATTTACATCTTTAAAAGTACCACTTCCCATCTTCATATCATTTAACCAATCGCCCTCATATATATTTCCTAAATTATCTTTGAATAGGCCATATCCTTGCCTGATGCCATCACTCCATTGACCTTCATACTGATCACCATTTTTATAATTATACTTCCCTCTTCCCATTTTGACATCATTATACCATAACCCATCATAGATCTCACCATTAGCATAGTAATAGATACCTTGTCCTTGCTTTAAATTGTTAGCCCATTCACCCTTGTATTGATCACCATTCTTGTAAACAATGTCGCCACGACCATCTCTAAAGCCCTGTTTCCAATTTCCTATATAACGGTCGCCATTAACGTAGTCCATTTCTCCTAAACCGTCCTTTAAATCATTTCTCCATTGACCATCATAGTGTTCACCATTTGCAGATGTGAAAATACCTTGTCCATCGCGCTTATCTAAGATCCACGAACCTTCATAAGTATCACCATTTAAATACTTAAATGAACCATTTCCATTGAACTTATTTTCCCTCCACTGACCAACATAGCGGTTACCCTTATAAAAGAGTGAGTTCCCTACAATTGTTTCATCTTTCTTTTGGCCTGCAAATGAGTAGGTACCTTTTCCTTCTCGCTGTCCATTTACCCAACTACCAACATAGCGATGTCCCAATGCATCCGTAAATGTTCCAGTTCCATTTCTTTTGTTGTTTTTCCATTTTCCTTTGTACTTGCTACCGTCCCCATAGGTATATGTACCCTCGCCTTCCTTAAGATTATTTAACCATTCTCCCAAATATTTCTCATTTTCTGCGGTTACAAATGTACCTCTTCCATTTCTTTTACCATTTAACCACTCTCCATCATACGATGATCCATTGGAGTAAGTATATACTCCTAGGCCTTGTATCCTGTTATTACTCCAATCACCATCATATTGATCTCCATTAATATAATTTA
>ENA-OSEY01000835-OSEY01000835.1-marine-metagenome-genome-assembly--contig:-NODE-835-length-21722-cov-7.548810_pt1 | contig 21722 bp, 20 predicted proteins | sample MGYA00248465_ERZ534230 | MGnify/ENA primary metagenome ERZ534230 (study PRJEB26409, sample SAMN06344110) | marine metagenome | isolation source: Sea water from surface | place: Atlantic Ocean:Southern...
CTCTGATAGATGATCTTTCAGTTAAAATTGGAAAAATCTTCTTTACGCCTAACTCTGTTGCTTTTTGTACAATAAATTCAATTTTATTTTTTTTTACTAATGAAAAGATAAGAAAAATATCATTAAGAATTTCAGTATTTTTTGAGTGTTCAAAAATTTTTAAGGTTGTTTCATCTTTTTGTATTTTTAATATTTTAGAAAAAAACTCCTTATCATTTTCATTAAATAAATTAATTTGATCATTTTCTTTGCATCGCATTACATTTTTTAAGTAATGAGTATCATTTTTCCTTAATACAATTGTCTTATTCAATGAAAGTTTTTGACTACAATATAACCTTATCATTTTATTTAATTTTGTTTTCATTGTTATTTTTATTTATCATATATAATAACAATAATTTATACATATATTTACTATCAAATATGAAAATAAAAACAGACATGCCTGAAAATGGTTGGTGGGATAAATTACCAAAAACAACACATAAATGGATTAGGTTAGGTAGGTTCGATAGACCAATAGGAAGTTGGCTATTATTACTTCCGTGCCTTTGGACAATTCCAATTTTTTTAAATTCAATAACTAAATTATTTGAAATGTATTTAATATTTATAATCGGTGCTTTTTCAATGAGAGCAGCTGGCTGTATAATTAACGATCTATGGGACAGGGATATTGACAGAAAAATTTCTAGAACTCGTTTAAGGCCAATTGCAAGTGGAGAAATATCTCCAAAAGAGGCCTTTGGATTTTTAATAATTCTTTTGACAATTTCTTTATTGTGCTTGTTAAACTTAAATAAATTTACTTGGTTAATCGCTTTATCGTCTCTCCCATTAATTATATTATATCCACTCGCAAAAAGAATAACAAAATGGCCTCAGTTTGTATTAGGAATAACATTTAGTTGGGGAGTTCCCACAGCATGGGCTGCAACTAATACAGAATTTAATGTTGGAATTTTTTTTCTTTATTTAGGAACTGTTTTTTGGATCATAGGTTATGACACTATATATGGTTATCAAGATAAATCTGAAGATAAAGTCTACAACATAAAAAATACAGCAATCACAACTGAAGATTATTATGTTAAATTTATAATGCTCTTCTACATAATTTCTATTTTAAATTTTCTGATAGCAGGCATTATTTTAAAAATACATTTTGGTTGGTATATAGGTCTATTTTTTATGTTTATTCATTTTACATATCAAATTAAAAAGGCAAAAACCATTAATAGAAATGATGCATTAAAACTATTTAAATCCAATAAGGTTGCAGGATTATTTTTAACTTTGGGATCAATGTCTAAATTTTTAGAGATGGTCTAAAATATAGATCTACTAATATCATATGAGGAAAGGTTAAGGCAGCAAGACCAATAAATGTTACTTTAATTATAGAGTGATCTAGAGAAATACTAAAATTTAAATATGTTAAAATCAAAAAACCTAAAACCCAGGTTAAAAGTGTAAAAAATAAAAACATGTTTCTAATATTTTTGTTAGACAAATTATTTCTTAATGATGGCAATATTCTTTTGATGTGGTTAAAACTATGAATGAAACAAAAGTAAAAAGAAAAAGCAAAAATTGCATTTGTTGTATAAATGATCATAGATATTAAAAAAATACGAATAATGTAATTTTTTTTAATTTCATCAAAATTTATATAAAAGTGAAATGGCAATAATATTAACCATAGGTATAAGCCATATTTTAAAATTAACCAAAGATCGTCAGTGTTGTGATTATTTAAAAGAATTTGGTAAATTGAATTAACTTCATTTAAATGAAAAAAACTGATTCCAAAAATTACAATTCCTCCATTTATATATGCTGATAACCAACATTTATAGCTTTTAGACCAACTTATATCACCCAGTCCAAAATGAATAATACTTACAAACAAGAAAATAATCAGAGTAATATTAGGGATTAAATACCATATCAGTGCAATAGCTAAGGCTAAGAATGAATAACAAAATATAAAAAAAAATTTTGATTTTAAATTCTTATAATAACCTAATGTTAATGCTATTGAAGCATCAAAAGCACCATGAGGGACTCCAAAAACAAAAATCAAAATCAAAGATAAATAATCTAATAAATCAAACATTAATTAATTTTCAATTTTTTTTAATATACTGCCATATTGCACGCAAAAATAAAAGTTTTGGTAAAGAATATATAATTTTTAACCAAGTCTTCAAACTTTGATTACCATTCATAAATAAGGCCATTTCATCTCCAGATAATCTACTATTCATTTTATAAAATAAATCTGGAAAAATCTTAGGATTTTTTTCCAGAGCTTTTATAAAAATTTTATCCATGAACAGACTAAATTTAGTATGGATAATATTATTAATTTTTAAGTTATTATTTAATTGATAAATAATGTTACTAATTTGCTTTTGAATATAAATAAAAGTGTAACCCGAAGAAGGTTTTGTTGCCCCACCTCTCGTTCCAATACTAACAGAATTTTCTAGTGAAAAATTCATATATTGCATTGGTATTATACCTTTTTCTTCTTTAAGCACTTTAAAAAAATTAGTATTAAAATTTTCTTTTAAATAAGAATTAATAGCACTTAAATAAAATTTTCTATCTTCAATATTTTTTGAAAATAAAGTAGATTCTATTAATGCTTTTTTCTTTGAAAAAGGTATAACATAGATAAAATGTAACCCACGCGATTGATTACATCTAAAATCCATAAGGATAACAGTAGATGGGTCAAATTTATTTTCATTAGTCTCAATAGTTAAGCCTATAAAATGCTGTAATAAGATATTTTTATTAAAGGTTATATTCCTACAATCAAAAAAATAATCTCCTTCAATAAGTTTTTTATCAACAAAAAATTTTGAATTTTTATCTTCAACCTTTTTTTTTATCATTTTTACATTTGAATTATGTATTTTGCCCTTACAAAAATTTATCCATTTTTTTTTATTAATTAAACAATAAGGATGCTGGTTTGAATAAAATGTTTTTTCATTCCTGTAATTTATAATTTTCCATTTATTCCATTTAAGACAAATTTTATCAAAATCATTAGAATATTTATTACTCCAAAAACCCCAATAATGATCCTTTTCATCATTTTCAGTCCCTAAATAAAATTTAAATGACGCATCTTTAACTTCTTGTGATCTCCTTATGAAAGAAAACCCTGCGCAACCACCACCAAAAATATTGATAATTTTTTTTTTCATAAGATTTCTTTTAAGTATTTGTGCAAGGTATGATCATGTTTTGGAAACTTAAATTTAAAAAAAACAAATATATTTGTTAAAGATTTTAATGTAAGTTTTAGTTTTTCAAAATTTGTTGTGTATATTCTTCCTTTATACCAAATAAATTTATTTTTTTTTAATTTAACTCCAATTTCTCTATATATATTTGAAGCAATACCAATAGCAATTCTAAATTTAAAATTTAAAAAAACTAATCCTTTATTTCCACTTCTATAATATAAGTCAGAAATTAGTAAAATTTTTTTTATGGCATCTTTTAAAATTAAGTGGTTTGAATGATCATGATCTTTAGTTAAAATTAAGATTTCCTTAGGAGTTAATTCATTAATAAATTTACCAGGTAAGTAACGTCTATTAAGTTTAGAATCTTCTTCAATATCTCTTAATATATTTGTTAGCTGCATAGCTATACCTAAATCAATTGCGAAGTTAAAAGAATTTTTATCTTTACACTCAAGAGCAATACACATTAATACACCCACAGTGCCCGCAACTCTATAACAATATAAAATTAATTGTTCTTCACTTTTTATTCTAACTAATTTTTGATCAAAGATTAGACCGTTAATAAGATCTACAATTTTACTTTTTGCTAACTCACAATTTTTCAAATAGCTAGGAACATAAACATTATTTTCTTCTAATTTTTGATAATCATTTTTCTCAATTAAATCTAAAATGAAGTTTAACTTTATAAAATTTTCATCTTTTGTTTTAGTATCAGCTATATCATCCAACAATCTACAAAAAGAGTATAATTCAGCGCACCTAACAAAATATTTTTTTGGTAATAATTTACCAGCCCAATAAAAACTTTTTCCATTTTGTCTCAGAATTTCTAGATGATTACTCATTTAAGATTATATTCTCAACCACTTTTGCTGACGATAATACTCCAGGTATACCTGCTCCAGGATGAGCTCCCGATGAAGCAAAATATAAATTATCAATATGTCGATCTTTATTATGGTATCTAAACCACGCTGATTGTAAGAATATAGGAGCAATGGAAAAACCGGCACCATGCATTGACCTATATTGATTTTTAAATTCATTCGGGGTCATATAGAAATCATTACATATACTCTGTTTTAATTTTGGCAATATAGTTTTATCTAAACTTTCAATTATTCTTTCTCTCAACTTATCTCCTTCAACCTTCCAATCAACTTTACCTTGTAAATTCGGAACTGGACACAAAACATAAAAACTATCGCAGCCTTTAGGAGCAAAACTTTTATCTGTAGCTGTAGGTCTATGAATATAAAGAGAAAAATCTTTAGCAAGAATTTTTTTATCAAATATATCTTTTAACAAGCCCTCAAATCTTTTGCCCATCCATATAGTATGATGTGCAACTTTTGGATAATTTTTAGTTGTTCCAAAAAAAAGAACAAACATTCCCATAGAATACTTTGTAAAAAATTCAGGTAAAAATTTTTTTCTTTTCTTTGTTTTTAAAATTTCTTTATAAAAGGTCGGAGGGTCGCCATTAAAAATTAATTTATCACATTTATAAAGATTATTATTATTATCCGATATAGAAACAATCTTTCCGCTTTCTATGTTAACATTTTTTATATCTATATTTAATTTAATTTCAATTTTTTGTCTTAACATTAATTTTTTTAATTCTGTTATAATTTTTCCTGTTCCACCCATACAAAAATACACTCCCCAATTTCTCTCTAAATAATGAATTAATGCATATATAGAAGTTGTGTTAAAAGGATTACCGCCAACAAGCAAAGGGTGAATTGAAAATGCTGAACGTATTTTTGGATTTTTTAAGTATCTTCCGACTAATTGCGAAACCGTTAAATGAGCTTTTAATTTAATTAATGCCGGTATTTGTTTACACATGAACCAAAAAGAATTAAATGGCTTATCTGATAATTGAGTAAAGCCAATATCAAAGATATCTTTCGAAATTTTTAACAACTTTTCATAACCTTCCGCGTCATCATTGGAAAATTTTTTAATTTCAAGTTTTGTATCTTTTACTGTTCTACAATAGTCAAAAGATGATTTATCATGAAAATAAAATCTATACCATGGATCTAAAGCGACAAATTTTAGATATTTTTCTCTGTCCTCTCCAAATAAACTAAATAACTCGTCAAACATAAATGGAGCAGTGATAACGGTAGGACCAGCATCATGCTTAAATCCTTTTAAATTAAAAACTTGAGCTCTACCACCAATTTCCGGTAATCTATCAACCAAAGTTACATTATGGCCTAAAGCTCTCAATCTGAGAGCGCTTGCAATACCACCAAAACCTGATCCAACAACAATTGAATTTATTTTCTTCTGCTTGCTCATATATAAATATTTTAAATTTAGAATAAAAAAAAAGCCAGTCCAAATGGACTGGCTTTTATAAAAATTATGTTAGGTTTAAGCTTTTGCAGTAGAGTCCGCAGCTGCCCAAATTGCTAAACAAAATCCAATTTTATTTAAAACGTCAGCAATGTTATAGATCATATTTAGACTATTAGCATCAGCGCCTCCAGCCATATAACCTACAAAATAGCCTATTGGATAAATTGCCCATCCAATTGTAACAATCCATCTCATTGTAGCAAATCCAGATTGAACTGCTTCAGGTGCATCTGATGCACTTACTTTACCAGCTTCACCTGCAAAAATTTCATAAAGGATGTATATCCAACCAGCCATTCCGATTACGAAACCAAGTGTTGCATTGATGAAACCAGCTTCACCTAAATATCCACCAACAAGCATTATCACGGAACCTATAAATAGTCTCCAAAACACACCCATTGCAATTGTTGTACAAGCTGCAAGTATAATGTAGAACTCAATCATTTGTAATGGAACAGTAATAATCCAGTCTACATATCTAAATACAGTTGGTGATGCTCCAGTGGAAACCCAAACATCTCTCATGTAAAAATAGTGAACTGCTGCAACCATACATACTAAGCCGCCAACAACTAAAGAAGTTCTCCATTTCCCTTCAAATCTTAATGATTCAAGGAAAAAGAATGTGGCTGCTGCTACCATAGCAATTGAGATGATCCAAAATGTAATACCTACTGGATCTGTAGGCTCTAAGTTGCCAGAAGCAAAACTTAAAGTTGGTAGTCCAGCAAATAAAATTGCTGGTAATATATATTTTAAAAATTTGAACGACATTAAGGACCTCCCCTATAAGTTAAAATTCGCTCGAATTAGAGAAATATCTAATTATTTCCAGTGAGAATATGTTCTAAATGACCACGAATCAACATTTAAAACAGCTTAGATAATACAAATAGCCTAAATAATTAACTATATTATTGAATTTATTGATAATTTTATTTTCAAAAAAAACTAATTAATTTTCTTGATTTTTAAAATTTTTTATTTTTTAAAAATAAATAACTACATATTGTGGTATATGATAATTATTTCAATAAATATTGTTACCATTAACTTTTAAATCCAAAATTTTCCAAGGAACATGCTTAGGCAAAAAGCTTTTTTTTGACATTTTGTCGATTAATGAGAGTCTTTTACTTTTATTAAAAATAAAATTTTTTAACCAAATTTCTAAAGAAGTTTGACCACCAGGATTTTCTAAAAATAATTTATTTAATGCTTGATACTCATTAATAGATGAATGTGTATTTGTATTTGATTTTATATTTTTCAATCTTAATGGTTCATTTCCATCAAACAAATACCCTCCTCTAGTTGAAATGTACCCAAAAATAGGGCCAGAATAATCATCTTCTTGAATAGTAACTGTATTTTTATCTAATTCTACGTAATGATAAGCTATTCCCAAACCCTCTGAGAGGTGCATGATTTGCAATTGATCTTGATTTAACCAAAGTAAGTTCAAATCAGACACTGATCCTTCACAAGGCCACTGAGTTGCAGGGATAGAACCGTATGCTGACATTGAAGCCGCGTAAACAATGACAGAATTATATAATTTTGCTGGAGTTACACATAGATTCTCTTTTACACCAAATTTATTTTTTAATTGATATGGAGATCTATTAGATCCAATAGATAAAATTGGAACTCTATCTTTAAGTGATATGTGTATCCCTCGATAAAATTTTCCATTCTTGAATGTAAACGAGGTTGTAGGTGCTTTATAAGGGTAACTTATTGCTTTTTCAAACCAGTTATATTCTGGGAAATATTTTTTATCTGCATGAACAAAACATTCCATTATAATTACAAACCTAATATTTCATCAAAACCAAATCTTAAATTCATACATTGAATTGCTGCAGCAGAAGCTCCTTTTCCAAGATTATCAAAATTTGCAGAAATTATTAATTGACCACTATTTGTATTTTTAAAAATATTAATTTCAACATCGTTAGAATTTACAATTAAGTTTGGTTTATAAAAACCATCAGGTAATTGAATGTCATCATTAGATTTCACTTTAATAAATTGTTGATTTTGATAATAATCGCTAAAGAAACTCTCAATCTCAAAAAAAGAGGTTTCTTTTTCAAAATCTTTTATGGTCAAAAATAAATTTACAATCATACCTTGATAAAAATTTGCAACCGATGGTAAAAAAATTGGATTATTTTCTAAACCACAATGAAACTTTATTTCTGGGAGATGTTTATGATTTAAATTTAATCCATAGTAAAAAAAAGGAGAATTATTATTATTTTGATATTCAATTAAATTTTTTCCACCTCCACTAAACCCACTAACTGCTTGAATTATAAACTGATGAGAACAAGAAATTAATCCCGTCTTTGTTAATGGAAATATAATTAGATTTGATCCTGTTGCATAACATCCAGGAACTGCAATTAAATTAGATTTATTTATATTATTTCTATATTCATCTGATAATTCAGGCAATCCATAACTCCACATTGCAGAAGTTCTGTGTGCTGTAGAAGCATCTATAAAAATAGGACAATCTTCTTCTAATTCTTCTCCTATAGAAACAGCTTCTCGTGATGCAGGATCAGGTAAACACAAAAATACTAGATCAGCCTTTTTCATCATTTCTTTTTTCTCTAATAAATTCTTTCTTTTATTAGGATGAATTTTAATTACTTCTATATTTGGATGTTTTTCTAATCTTTCATAAATTTGAAGTCCTGTAGTTCCTTCTTCACCATCAATAAAAACTTTTTTTATCATACAAATCCTCTAATTATTGAAAGAAATTAAAAAACATTTAAATTACTTATAATCAATTAATCAAAATAACTAAAATGAAAACGTACAAAACAAATGAAATAATCTCTCTATTGCTTGATAAATCGAAAAAAAATGGTGCTACTGATACTGAAGTTATTATATCAAAAAGCTATGGAAAATCATTAGAAGTTAGAAATAATGTAAAAGAAAAAATAGAAGAATTTGATACATTCAATATTGGAATTAGAGTATTTAAAGGCAAAAAGTTTTCTATACTTTCAACAAATAAAATTGATGAAAAATCGTTAATAAAATTAGCTGATAAAGCTACAGAAATTGCTGAAGTTTCACCTGAAGATAATTTTAGTGGCATTGCCACAAAAAATGATATGGATCAGAATCCTATAAATAAAAAAGTTAAAATTCTTACAAATGATTGTTTTGAACCCTCAATTGATCAATTAGAGACTAGGGCTAATGAAATAGAAAATCATGCTCTAAATTTTTCTAATAAATTAGTCAGTGATGGAGTTCAAGTAGCGTGGACTAAGAGTGAAACTTATTATTCTAATAGCAATGATTTCCATGACAAACATCTTAAATCAAACAATTTAAATTCTTTGACACTTATAGCTTCTAAATCAGATAAAATGGTAAGAGATTATGATTATTCATCAAAGGTATTTTATAACGATATTGAAGAACCAAAATTAATAGCTAAGAGAGTTGCTAAAAAGGTTTTAGATAAAATTGGATCTACTAAAGCACCAACAGGTAAATTCCCAGTAATTTTTGAACCAAGGGTAGCTAAATCAATTCTTAGCCATATAATTTCTGGAATTAATGGAACTTCAATTATAAATGGAACAAGTTTTTTAAAAGGAAAACTAAATGAACATATCTTCAATAAAAAAATAAATGTCATTGATGACCCACATTTAAGCAAAGGACTAGGATCAAAATTATTTGATGCAGAGGGTTTAGGAACAAAAAAAATGGAGCTTGTTTCTAATGGGATATTAAAAAATTATCTGCTTAACCTTTCATCAGCAAGACAGTTAGGTTTGAATACTAACTGTAATGCTATAAGAAGCTTGACTTCACCTCCAGGCATAGGCGTAAGTAATGCTATGATTATGCCGGGCAATATTGATGAAAAAGATATGATAAAAAATATTTCAAATGGGTTTTATATTACAGAATTACTCGGATCAAGCGTTTCTTTAATTACTGGTGATTATAGTAGAGGAGCTAGCGGATTTTGGATTAAAAATGGCAAACTCTCAAATCCAATATCTGAAGCTACTATTGCAGGAAATTTAAAAGAAATGTTTTTACAAATGGTGCCTGCAAATAACTTAGATTTAAATTCAACAATTTCTGCACCCAGCATATTAATTAATGAAATGACAATTGCAGGGGGATCTAATACTTAATAGTAAACTTAAAATTTTAAGATATTGGTATGAAATGATGATAGTTGATCATGGTTTTTTAAGACTATTATATAATAATTTTCATAAAATTGATGATAATATGTATAGATCTAACATGCCGACTCCTCAAAGAATTAAAAAATATAAAAAACTTGGAATCAAAACTATTATCAACCTTCGAGGTGGAAAAAAAGATGGTGGCTGGTTTCTTGAAAAAAAAGCATGTGAGCAAAATGGAATAGAGCTTGTAAACTTAGTAGCTCGATCACGTGCAGCACCAGATAAAAATATGATTTTTAAAGCTAACGCAGTTTTTAACTCAATAAAATACCCAGCCTTAATTCATTGTAAGTCTGGAGCTGATAGAGCTGGCATTATAGCATTTCTTTTTAAAGTTTTAAAATCCAAAGAAAATCCAGAAGTAGCAAAAAAACAACTTTCATTAAAATATCTTCATATAAAACACGCAAAGACTGGTATACTTGATGCTTTTTGTGATCTTTACATCAAATACTATAAAAAAACTAAAAATGCAGATTTTATTTATTGGACAAGAAATATTTATAAACCTCAAGAATTAGAAGCAAGTTTTTCTGAAAATAAATTTTTTGAAAAAATAATTACAAAAATTTTGAGAAGAGAATAATTTTATTTAATTTTACTATTAGAAATTATTAATTTTTGAGAATTTTTATTTATTTCATAGTCATCATGAGAAATATATATACATGTTTTATTTTTACTTAATTGATTAATTGATTTTAAGATATTTTTTGAGGTTTTGGAATCTAGAGCACTAGTAACTTCATCTAACAATAAGATTTTTGAATTTTTTAAAAACGCTCTAGCTATTGATATTCTTTGTTTTTGACCTCCAGATAAATTACTACCTGCTTCACCAATAACAGTATCATAACCATTTTCTTGACTTATAATAAAATCATGAATATTGGCTAATTTAGCAGCTTTTATTATTTCACGTTTTGTGGCGTTTAATTTACCTAAAGATATATTATTATGAAAAGTATCGTTGTATATCATCGTTTCTTGACTAACTAAACTTATATTTTGTCTCAAAGAAAAAAGTGATACATCTTTTATATTCACATCATTTATGAAAATATTCCCTTTTTTAGGATCTATAAATCTACTGATTAAATTAAATATTGTTGATTTCCCACTACCACTTTCACCAATAATATGCATTTTTGATTTTTTTGTTTTAAAGGAAATTTTATCAAGAATAATTTTATTTTTTTCGTAAAAAAAACTTACATCTTTAAATTCAATAGTTGGATTATTTGGAATTTTAAGTTCTTTTTTAACATTACTAATTCTTTCAATTTTTGGCATTTCGTTTAATTGTTTATAGATTCTTTGCAATGCGCTTAGACCTTCTTGTAAAATAGTATTAAAAGTTCCCAAAGCTCTGGCAGGTTGAGCTAACATTAGTAATGCAGTAACAAACCCAATTACACTTCCAATTGTCATAAAACCAGAATTAATTCTATAACTAGCAATTAAAATTACAAAGGCAGCTGCAATTCCTCCCAATACTTCTAAAAGTGGCAAAACTTTTGCTCTTCCTTTTACAATATCAAATAGACTTAGAAATAAACTATCTAAAGATTTATTTATTCTATTCTTCTCTAGTTTTTCTAATGAATATGACTTTATCATTGAAATATTTCTAAAAATTTCAGATAAAAAAGAGGTTAAGCTCTCCATCTTTTCTTGTAATGATAATGCATAAAATCTTTGTTTTTTTCCAATGGATATGATCGGTTTTAATGCAAGTGGATAAATTGATAAGACAACTACAGCCAAAACCCAATCTAACCAAATCAAATAAACTATCAAAAATATAATTGTTATTAGATCTCTAATTAAATTATTTAAAGATCTTTCCACACTATCCCTTATTAGATTAACATCATTCATTATTCTTGAAATATGATTTCCAGAAGAAATTTTTTTAATCATATCTAAATCAGAGAATAACAAATGATTTGATAATTTTTTTTGAATATCAATACTGACTTTTAATGTTACTTTTGATACTTGTTTTATTTGAAAAAACATTGCTATACCTCTTATAGATGCAACAAGAGCAATTATAGTTGGAAGAAAAAACCATGAATATTTATTTTCAGTGAAATTATCAAAAACTTTTTGTATTAAAAATGGATAAATTGCAGTAGTTAGACTTACAATTAAGAGTAAAATTAAACAAATAAAAATATCGGACTTTTGATTAATTAAAAAATCTTTGTTTATTTTTTTTATTAATTCTAAGTTTTTTAGATTTTTTTTATTCATTTGATATATGTATACAATATATTAATTAATTAATAAAAATGTAATTATTATAAAATGAAATTTATAAAAAGAATCAGCAAAAATAAATTTGGACAAAAATTTCTGGGTTTTTTAGTATTTATTGTTACAAACTTTACATATAAATCAATCTCTTGGAAAGAGCTAAAAAAACCAAATAGTTATTATTATAAAAAAAAAGAACCTGTTATTTTTTGCACTTGGCATAATAGACTTTATTGTGGACCATATTTATTACCAACAAAAAAATTAGAAATAAATGCTCTTCAATCATCTCATTCTGATGGAATGATGACTGATATTTTATTTAAATTAATAAATATGAAAATAATTTATGGCTCCTCCAAAAAAAAAGGTGTTAGCGCATTTATAAAAATGATTAAAGCTATTGAAAATGGAGAAAGTATAGCAATAACACCAGATGGACCAAAAGGTCCAAAAGAAATCGTAAAAGATGGAATAATCAAACTTGCACAAACAACTGGAGCTCCAATTGTACCTTTATTTTGGAAAGTTAAAAATCATAAACTTTTGAATTCATGGGATAACTTTATAATACCATTTCCTTTTTCAAAAGGTGTTTACATTTTTGGTGAGCCCATTCATGTTAAAAGGAAAGTTACAGCAAAAAAACTCTTTCAAATTAAGAATTCGATTCAAAATGAATTTGATAAACTTACAAAAGAAGTAGAAAATTATAATTTTAATAAAAAAGTTAAATAAATGACCTATGCGTTTTATAATTTTTTATGGAAATTAATTGATTATTTTTTAATTAATTATCTTAATTTCAGAGTTGAAAAAGGGAAAGAAATTAAATCAAGGCTTAATGAAAGATTTGGTAAATGTTATATAAGAAAAGAAAATAAAAAAATCATTTGGATACATGGCTCAAGTGTTGGAGAATCAGTTGCTGCTCTTGCCTTAGCAAACTCAATGTTAAAAAACGGATTTGATAAAAAGAAATTCCATTTCTTAATTACAACAAATACTGTTACTTCATCAAACTTTGTCAATAATAAAATTAAAAATGGGTTTCCAGGAACACATCAATTTAATCCTCTGGATAACCCAAAGTTTGTAAACAAATTTTTAGACTTTTGGACGCCAGAAATGGCCATATTTGTAGAATCAGATTTTTGGCCAAATTTAATTTATAGATCATCAGTTAAAAAAATTCCCTTAATTTTAGCATCATCTCAAATGTCCATAAAATCTTCTAGATTTTGGCGAGGATTAGGAAGAGGGTTAGCTAAAAAAGTTTTTAAAAAAATTGATCTTGTTTTGGCTGTTGATCCATCAAATGCTGAATTATTTAAGTCCTTAGGCTCAAAAAAAGTAAAAAGTTTAACAAGTTTAAAATCTATTGCTGAAAAACCACAAGTTAATATTGAATACATATTGAAATTAAAAAGTTGTTTAAAAAATAAAAATATTTTTTTAGCTGCATCGACTCATCCTGGCGAAGAAGAAATTCTAATTAAGCTAGCAAATAATTTAAGAAGCAAAGGAATTGATAATATACTTATTATTATTACTCCTCGGCATATTGAAAGAGGAAAAGATATAAAAAAACTTATATTAAGTGCTGGATATGATATTAAATGTAGAAGCAATGATGAATTGCCTTCTCAAAGCGATTATTTTTATTTGGCAGATACTATGGGAGAAATGGGATCATTAATTGAAATTTCTAATCTTGTTTTTGTAGCTGGCTCTTTAGTTAAAAAAATTGGAGGTCACAATCCTATAGAGGCTGCTAGTTTAGGAAAGGCAGTAATTATGGGGCCTTACACAGAAAAATGTGCTGCGCAAATCAACGATCTAGTTTGGTCAGGAGGTGCAATTAAAATTGAAAACTCACCAGAATTTAAAAATGTTTTTATTGAAAAAGTAATTTCATTACTTAATCAACCATTAATACTAGAGGATATGGGCAAAAATGCCCTAGATGCTTGTAGTTATGCTCAATTAAGAGCAGATGAAGCTAGCGATTATCTTTTAGAAATCTTCAAGAATAGAAGTGTAATTAAATGACTTTTTTTTATAATTTGTGGTACTCAAACTCATTACAATACAAATTAATTTCCTTAATGCTTTACCCTTTTTCTTTATTATGGATCATTATAGACAAATTAAAATTTCTTATGACAAAACCTTACACTTCTCATCTCAAAATAATATGTGTAGGTAACATAAATGTAGGTGGAACTGGAAAAACACCGATATCAATATTTATATTTAAAATTCTAAAAAAAATGGGGCATAATCCCATATTCTTGACTTCCGGCTATAAAGGTAAAATTTCTAAACCTTGTATAGCTAATAATGATGTTATCCTATTTGGAGATGAAGCTATAATTTTAAAAAATATAGGACCAACAGTTGTATCAAAGAATAAGTTAGAGGGAGTCAAATATATTGAGAACTTAAACTCAAAAAAGAAAATTTATGATATTATAGTTATGGATGATGGCTTACAAAATTATTCAATAGGAAAAGATTTATGTTTTTTGACCGTTGATAGAAAATCATTATTTGGAAATGAGTTTTGTTTACCTTCAGGTCCTTTAAGACAATCATTAAATTCATGCAAAAAAAATATAAACAAAATTATTTTAACTGGAAATCGAAATTTTAAAAAAAATCATAATATTTTAAAAAAAGATATTTTGAATAGTTATATAAAAGTTGACAAAGTTTCTGTAAAAAAAAAATATTTAGCTTTCTCTGGCTTAGGTAATAACGTAAAATTTTTTGATACTCTTAAAAGCGCTAATTATAATATAGCTTTAACAAAAGAATTTGAGGATCATCATAATTATAAAGAAAATGAAATTGATGATCTTATAAAACTTGCAAATGAAAATAACCTTAAATTAATCACTACTGAGAAAGATATTGTTAAGATACCTAAAAAATATCATTTAAAAATTAATTGTCTTAAAATGAAAATTGAATTTGATAAACAAGATTTATTTAGCTTAAAATCATTACTAAAAAAGAAATTAAATGACTGACCCATTATCTTTTAGAATTAAAAAAAAAATTGATAGATATATTCATGACCCTATAGTTGCATTAATTATACTCCCTTTTTTTTTAATATTAAAAATTCTACCATTTAAGATTTCTTCATTAATTTGCGGATCTTTAGTATATTTAATTGCTCCATTTACCAAATATCAAAAAAGAGTTCTAAATAATTTAAATATTGCTTTCCCCAAAAAAAAAGAAGCAGAAAAAATTAAAATTTCAAAGAGATTCTGGTTTAATTTTGGTCAAATAATCGGAGAACTTCCTCATATAGATAAGATTATTTCATCAAAAAAAATTTTAATTTCAGGTCACAAGAAAATTCAAAAAGGTCCAGCTATTTTAATTGGAGCTCATTTAGCAAATTGGGAGTTTTTATTGCGAGTTGGAGAGATGTCTGGAAGACGAGTAAGTTTTGTTTATAGACCAATCAATAATTGGATATTAAATAAATTACAATTTTCGAGGAATAGTAAAATTAATGCTGATTTTTTTAAAAAGGGACGTGCAGCTGCTATTGGAATGGCAAATAAATTAAAGAAAGGTGAAGTAATTGGATTAACAAATGATCAAATTTTAAGAGAAGGTATTATGGTTCCTTTTTTTGGAAAAAAAACACCAACTCCACAAGCTGCAGCAATAATGTCGCTTAAATGGAATGTTCCCATTTTTATGGTAAGAGTTGAAAGGTTAAACTTACTTAATTTTAAATTAACTATTGAAGATGAAATCAAATTACCAAAAAGTATTAAAAATGATAATGCTGTCTACAAATTAACTGAATTAATTTCTAAAAGAACAGAGCAATGGATAATTGAGAAGCCTGAGCAATGGCTTTGGGCTCACAGAAGATGGGGGAAATAATTATTTAATTTTTAAATGTTATTTTTCTTATTCCATCGATAAACTGAACTTTACCTTCTTGATAGCCTTTTGCATCATCATATTTTTTTATTATTTTATTTTCATTATCAAGCACTATAGCAAATCCCTTTTCTAAAGTTTTTTGAAAACTATTTGCTTCCATTAATTTTAATGTTGTAATTAATTTTAATTTTTTACTATCAATTATCTTTTTAAACGAATTGAAAAACTTTAATATTAATAAATTGAATTTATTCTCTAAATTATTAATTAAAATAATAGGTGGCTTTAGCAAATTAGAGTTAGTATAAAATATATTCTCAATATCTTTAATTTTTTTATTCATTAAATTAGACATGTTCATTAGAATAAAATCATAACTTTGTATTTTATGATTTAACAAATCTTTTGGCCTACTTAATTTCATTTTAGATAATAAATTTTTTAAATTTTCTAAATTATTTTGATAAGCAACATATCTCCTTGCATTTAATTCAAATATTTTTCTTTTTAATTCTTTTGCAACAGGAAGACATAATTCAATGGCCGCAGAGGGTGTTGGTGCTCTCAAATCAGCAACATAGTCAATTAATGTTACATCAGTTTCATGCCCAATAGCAGAAATTATAGGAATTTTACTTTCAAATGTTGATATTATAACATTCTCTTCATTAAACCCCCAAAGATCCTCAACACTTCCACCTCCTCTAGCTATAATTATAGTATCAACATCGTGAAGAATTTTGTCAGACTTAAGTTTATTTATCTTTTTTATTGCATTTGAAATTTCATTAGATGAATTAATGCCCTGTACACTTACAGAAAACAAATAAATCTTTAACGGAAATCTATCTAATACTCTATTAATCATGTCTTGAATTACAGCACCTGATTTACTTGTAATAATAGCTAAAGATCTAGGCAAAAAAGGTAATCTCTGTTTTTGATTGTTTTCAAAGTAACCCAATTTAAGAAATTTTCTTTTTCTTTCCTCAAAAAGCTTTAATAAAGCTCCTTCTCCTGAAATTTCTATTGATTCAACAATAATTTGATATTTAGACTGACCAGAAAAAGTTGTAAGTTTCCCTGTACATATTATCTCTAAACCCTCTTCGAGGTTTATATTTATTTTAGAGGAATTATATCTCCAAATAACTGCGGAAATAATTGAATTTTCATCTTTTAAATTGAAGTAAATATGACCTGATGCAGGAAAGGATGGCTTTGAAATTTCCCCTTTTATTTTAATTGATGAAAAATTTTGTTCTACCAATTTCTTGATTGAATCAGAAATATCGGACACAGAAAAAACAGAATTATTTAAATTAAAATTTGTTGGCATTTATAAATTCTATGTCATATTTTTAGAAATAAAAACAATTTTGGAAATTAAAATATGATTATTTTGTTAGTTGGAAGTGGTGGAAGAGAACATGCAATTGCTAGAGCCATAAAAAATTCACCTCTTACAAGTAAATTATTTATTACTCCTGGAAATCCAGGAATGCAAAAGCTTGGTGAATGCAAAAATATTCCTGTTGATGATATAGAAGGACTTTGTAATTTAGCAAAATTAATTGAAGCTAATCTAGTTATTATTGGACCAGAAGTGCCACTTGTAAAAGGGCTTAAAAATAAACTTAATAATATTGGCATCAAAGCATTTGGACCTACTGCTGAAGCAGCTATGCTTGAGGGTTCAAAAACATTTTCTAGAAATTTTTGCAAAAAATATAATATACCTCAACCAACATTTAATTATTTTACTGATATTGAATTGGCATTAGCTGAAGTAGAAAAACTCAATGGTTACTGCGTAGTAAAAGCAGATGGGTTGGCAGCTGGTAAAGGTGTTGTTGTTTGTGATAATAAAGAACAAGCACAACTAGCATGCGAAGAAATGTTGAATAATAAAAAGTTTGGACAATCTAGTTCGAAAATTCTTATTGAAGAAAGAATATCTGGAAGAGAAGCAAGTATTTTTGTTGTATCGGATGGACATGATTTTAAGCTTTTAGGAACAGCACAAGATCATAAGCGAGCTTTTGATAATGACCGCGGGCCAAATACTGGAGGAATGGGAGCAGTTTCGCCAGCACCAACTCTAAATCAAAAAATACTTCAAAAAATAATTAAAGACATTGTTGAGCCAACAATTAAAGGTATGCATTTAGAAAATAAAAATTATGAAGGGATTTTATATATTGGAGTTATGATCACTGATGATGGACCAAAACTTATTGAATATAATTGTCGTTTTGGAGATCCTGAAGCACAAGTCATTCTACCATTACTTGATACAGACATATTAGAAATTATGCTGAAATCATTAGATAAAGATTTAAAAAACTGTTTAATTAGACTTAAAAATAAAAAATCAATAACAGTTGTACTCGCTAATAGAGGATACCCAAATGAATTTGAAAAAAATAAAATCATACCAAATATTTCTTCATTCGATAATGATGATGATATCATTATTTTTCATGCGGGAACTAGTCTTAACAGTAAAAATGAATTAATCGCTACTGGTGGTAGAGTTTTATGCATAACGTCAATTTCAGACACAATCGAAAGTTGTAGAAGAAAAGCCTATTCCACTATAGATAAAATAAATTGGTCTGAAGGTTTTTACAGAAAAGATATAGGTAAACTATCAATCTGACCTAATTTTTTTAAAGAAATCTTTTATTAATTTTGAACATTCATCTTCTCGTATCCCTGAATATATTTCACTACATACTCTATTATTAATTTTATTTTTAATACTACAATGAGGAATACTTGCACCATAATACAACCTTTTAATTCTTACTTGTTTTATCATTCCCATACACATTTCGCAGGGCTGTAATGTTACCCAAATATCACAATTATCTAAGTATCTTTTATTAGTTTTTAAAAGAGCTTTATCAATTGCTATTTTCTCAGCGTGGTATAATGGATTATTTTTTTCTTCAACTTTATTATATCCTTTTGAAATAATATTTTTAAATTCGTCAACGATAATTGCTCCAACTGGAATTTCTTTTTTTCGTGAACATTTTTTTGCTTCATTTAAAGCTAGCTTCATAAAATCATCATACTTTAACATTGAAAGTCCCTCTAATTTAAATTAATTAATATTGTAAAAGTGAATTAGTTAATAATAAACTTAATAATGGTTGATAATTTAATTAATGAAAGAATAGCAAAAAAAATTGCCAATTCAGGCTTATGCTCAAGACGAGAAGCTGAGCGTTTAATTAACAATGGATGTGTTAAGTTAAATGGTAATGTTATTAAAAATTGTAATACAAATGTTACAACAAAAGATATCATTGAAGTTAATAACCAAAAATTAAAAGAAAAAGAAAAAGTTAGACTTTGGTTATATTATAAAAAAAAAGGCTTTCTAGTAACAACAAAAGATACACAAGGAAGACCAAATATTTTTGATGAAATAAAATTAAAAGTTAATAAAAGACTAATATCTATTGGTAGACTTGATTTCAATTCTGAAGGATTATTGTTATTAACAAATAATGGCGACTTTGCTCGAAAACTTGAATTACCTCAAAATAAATTTCAAAGAACTTATAAAGTAAGAATTTTTGGAACAATTAATAATAAAATCAAAGATCAACTTAAAAATGGAATTAAAGTGAATAGCATCAAATACAAACCTATCGAATTAGAACTAGAAGAAGAAAAAGGGAAAAATAGATGGCTAACTATGAGACTATACGAAGGTAAAAATCGAGAAATAAGAAAAATAATGGATCATTTTGGTTGCACAGTAAATAGACTGATAAGAATATCTTACGGTCCATTCAATTTAAAAGACCTTAAACCTGGGCAGTTAACTGAACTTAAATATAAAAATTTTAACAAATTACTAAAATCTTAAATATTTTATGAGAATTATTTCAGGCAAATTTAAGGGGCATAAGTTAAATATTCCTAAAAACTTTTTAATAAGACCTACTACTGATAGGTTTAAAGAGTCTTTATTCTCAATCATCAATTCGGAAAAGTATTCAAGTAATATTGATGGAAAATATTTTCTAGATTTATGCTCTGGATCAGGTGGAATTGGAATTGAAGCTTTTTCCAGGGGGGCAAAAAAAGTATACATGATTGATAAAAATCAAAATGCAATAAATTTAATCAATAAAAATTTATCTAAAATAGAATTAAATATTGAACTTGGTAAAAACTTATTTGTGTTAAAGCAAGATATTACCAAGATAGAAAAATTAGTATTACCTCAATTTGATTTCATTTATTTTGACCCACCATATAGTTCAAATATTTATTCAACTGTTTTAAAAATTATTTCAGATAACAAAATTTTAAATAATAAGGGTCTTATATTAGTTGAGACAGATAAATTATTAAATATAGACAAGCTTAATTTAGAACCAATATTTTCAAAAAAAATTGGTTCATCTTACTTACAGTGTTTTAAAAAGTTACTAGATCCTCTCAAATAACTTTTCAATTTGTTTTACAGACAAAGCTATAGAAGTAGGCCTTCCATGATTACACTGACCTGAGTTTGGAGTAACTTCCATTTCTCTTAGCAAAGCGTTCATTTCGTCAAGATTTAATATTCTTCCTGACCTTATTGATTTATGACAACATATGTTTCCTAAAATTAAATTAATTTTTTCATCAAGACTTTTTGGCATTCCTATTTCCATTAAATCATCACATAAATCAATTATAATTTGTTTAACATCATAATTTATTAATAGAGATGGTACTTCTCGAATAAGAATGGACTTTTCACCAAATTTTTCAATTTCTAATCCAATTTTTTTTAATAAGTCATTATATTCAAATAATGTTTTAATTTTAGTTTGATCCATATTTATATTTATAGGAATTAATAAAATTTGCTTAGTTACATTTTGTGTGGAAATATTTTTTTTCATTTTTTCAAATAATATTCTTTCATGCGCAGCATGTTGATCAATTAACAAAATATCATCAGAGGTAATAGAAATAATGAAATTTTTCTTAAACTGATATAAAGCAGATCCTAATGGGTATTCTGTAGTTTTTTTTAAAAACTCATCCTTTTCTTGATCATATAAAGTCTTAATTTTAGGGTTTGCGTTTAAAGTATCTAGAAAGGTTTGTTCTTCTAATTCACTTTTATGTGATGGAATATTGTCACTTATTTCTGAAATGTTAAAAGTCTTACTAATCTTATTATTATTTTTAATTTGTAATGCTTTTGTAATTGAGTTTATTACAAAACTCTTTAAAAATTCATAATTTTGAAACTTGACTTCTAATTTTGTAGGATGAACATTTACATCAATTTGATCATTTGAAAGATCTAGCATTAAACAATATAAAGGATGTCTTCCTCTAGGCAAAGTGTCTCTGTATGATAGTCTAATAACTGCAGATAAGCCTCTATCTTGAACTGGTCTACCATTTACAAATAAAAATTGATAACTTTGATTCACTTTATTATAACTTGGAATACTAATAAATCCTCTCAACTTTATATCACCTAGATCAGATTGAATTTTATTTTCAACTAGCAATGAATTTGAAAAAAAATCATCTTGAAATACTTCTAAAATTCTTTGTTTAAATCCTTCATTATTAAAGTTCTCTTTTTTATAAACGTGACTTAAATTTT
>ENA-OSEY01000836-OSEY01000836.1-marine-metagenome-genome-assembly--contig:-NODE-836-length-21719-cov-3.687460_pt1 | contig 21719 bp, 17 predicted proteins | sample MGYA00248465_ERZ534230 | MGnify/ENA primary metagenome ERZ534230 (study PRJEB26409, sample SAMN06344110) | marine metagenome | isolation source: Sea water from surface | place: Atlantic Ocean:Southern...
TGCAAAATTAGATACATAGCCACTTTCTGTATTATATTTTTTATCTCTTAAATCCTGATTAATTGAATAATTAAAATACAAATCTGTATACGAGCCCTCTTGTTTTTTAAGCTTATTTGATGCTTTGCTAGAAGTTTCCAAATCTTCGATCAAAAAATCAATTTCAGGACTTAAGTAAATATTTTGAAATTGCTCAAATCTAGTACCTAATGAAAATCCTATTTCAGAGGTTTTGTATCCTGAGTCAGTTAAAAAATCAGATGTTGAACTTTTTACAGACGTAAATAATGTATTATCAGTATAGTTAAAGTTTGGTTTTGCATATATAAATTTACCTTTGATTGACTCAGCTGTTATCTCAAGATTTGTGTCTAATTTTATTCCTTTACCTAAAAAATTATTTTCTCTTATACCTCCGCCAATAGTTTCTCCATCTGTACCAAAGCCTGCGGTTAGTGAAATTTCTCCTGTTGGTCTTTCTTCTATATTTAGATCAATTTCTTTAAAAGAATCACTTGATCCTTTTTTAATATCTGTGCTTACTTTTTTAAATATCCCAAGACTTTGAATATCATTAATGGATTTGTTAAATAAAATTTCGTTAAAAGGGTCTCCTTCATCAATAATCAGATTATTTCTTATTACCTCTTCTAAAGTGGCAAAATTTCCTTTAATATTAATTTTTTCAATATAAAATTTTTCACTTTCTGTAATGTTGATTTCAAAATCAATCTTATCATCTTGAGTATTTTCTGTTATGGAAGCATTTATAAATTCATATTGTCTAGTTAATGCAATATCATTAATATCATCTAAAATTTTATTAACTACACCTGCTGTTGGAATGTTTATAAAACGTTTTTGTTCGTTTATAAAGGTTTCATGTTCATAGTTACTTACAGGATATATTGATTGTGATTCACCTAAAACTGTGCCATCTGGTAAAACTGTTCTCCAAGTAGAGTTAACTTCAATACCTTCTTTTACAATTACTGTTTCATTATATAATGCCTCTTGAGTCTCATAATGATGAACAGAGTCAGGATCTGCATACCTACTTTTTACATATTCTTGTAATTCTATTTCTGTCTTTGGCCACTGTTCGTATACATCTGTAATGTTGTTTACTAATAAAATTATCCAATCCATAAATGGATCATCAAATAACTTTTGTGCTACATCACAAGGTTTTAATCCTTCTGGAATTTGTGCTCTTTCCCAATTATTTGTATACTTAGCTAAACCTTCTCTTATTTCAACTCTCCTAAAAATATTTTTTACCAAACGATATCTATAGGATTGATCAGTTGTTACACCTTCAGCAACATATACATTTGGAAATCTTGAAAAATAAGACATTAGAAACCACTCCTGACATCGCTTTGATTGAGAAGTTTAACTTCTGTGAATTGTAAATTCAAAACTATTGCTGGTACTTGAATTATGTCACCAGTATATGACTTGAATGATGTATACTGATTATCTGGAGTATAGTTAACAGAAACACCAGAACATACAGTATCGGTCATTTTATAGTGTAATCTTGTAGCTGGTACATCTGAATCATTAAATTCATTAGCATCTGGATTTATACGAACATAATCTAACTTATAATGATCTGGTAGTTCAAAAAATCTTCCTGATAATTTATCAATGTTTTTATCAAGAACATCTTTAAATTCCTTAGTAGCATTTTTTTGAAGTGGATTTAGCGTTACATCTTCTGTTCCTGATCCATCTGCCTTATTTTGTAACTGAGTGGCTGAGTCAAATGTTCCCGCATTACCAAATACTGTTTCACCTGATGAGCTAAGAACAGGATGAGCACCAATTTTTACATACTGGATTATATCATTAATCATTTTTGCTTCCTTAAAATTTCTTGCAAGCATCTTAATGGCAAAACTATGATTTCTAAAATTCATTTGTTGGAATAACTGCTCAGTATATGGGTTAAATACCTTTCCTGTGAGTAAACCTTGTAAAGAATTAGCATCTAACTGACCTTGAGTTCCAAAGAATCCAGAAATAGCATTAGCACCTTGAGCAACTGCAGATGCAGCAAATTCTGGTAAAATTGCTGCAGCAGCTTGTTGAAGTGATGTTGCTAAACTATTAAAACTTTGACTACCTAATGCTTTTATTGCTGCAGCACCACCAACACCTAGATTTACTTGACGATATACTGGTTGATATTGTGCATTAATTCCTGGTGGTATAGAGATATAACATGAACTTCTATGATAACTGTTTTGTTGAGTCGCGTCACCTGTTATAAAATTTGAGTTTGCACCATAAAATGTACTAGCACCACCACTACCATTAAACCTATACTTAGTTCTTTTTCTTTGTATTCTAAGATAATCTGTAGCACCAGTAGAGCCAGTTGCATCGTCTCCAATGAAGTCTTCATTAGATGCAACGGGTGCTTTTAAAGGATATCTCAGAGTTACGGGATAATCGTTGTTATCAGCAAATGCCATTTGAGCCTAAATTGCCTAAATATTATGTGGTCTTTATGTATTTATGCGTTATCAAGGAAAATATAGACCTTCCTTTCCTAGGAAGTATAAAGGTGACCCAAATAATGTCGTTTATAGGTCTTCATGGGAGTATAAATTTATGAAATGGTGTGATTTTACTCCTTCTATCCAAGAATGGGGTAGTGAAGAGATCATCATTCCATACATTTCTCCTGTTGATGGCAAAAGGCACAGATACTTTCCAGATTTTTATGTAAAAATCCAGAATCGTAAGTATTTAGTTGAGGTCAAACCATTTAGACAAACTATGGAACCTAAAACACAAAAAAGGATTACAAAACGCTATATTAATGAAGTTGTCACATGGAGTGTCAACAGAGCAAAGTGGAAAGCAGCAACAGAGTTTTGTAAAGACCAAAACTGGGAGTTTAAATTAATTACAGAAAAGGAACTTAAAGTCTAATGGCATTAACTCAAGGCAATCTACAGGCAGCACAATATCCTTCGTATCAGGAATTTCTTGCATTTTCAAAGCAACAGGATAATCATCCGAGTTTTGGTAACTTATTTTCTGTTCACTTTGCAAGTCCAAGAGTTTTACAAAACACTGATAATATACAAGGAGGAAGTAAATCAAAGAATTTGATTTCAGAAACGGGTGATCTATCAAAACTCTTAAATTTTTACTGTCAGTCAGTTAACTTACCAAGTAAACAGGTAACTACTGGTGCTGTGACTAATGTTGGTTCTGCTACAAAGTACGCTACATCAGCAGCATATAGTCAGTTAAATATGACTTTTATCATGCCTCAATCTCAATATACCCGTGCATATTTTGAAAGATGGGTTAGTAGAATGGTTCCTGATTCAAATCAATATGTAGATTTCTTTGATAACTATGTTTGTCCTAGTATAAGAGTATATAAGTTTGAAAGAGGAAATGGTGACTTAGTTAATAATGATCCTGATATGATTACTGCATTGAGAGAATCTGGAACTCCTATATTGATTGCTAAAAAATACAGAATAACCTCTATAATTGATATTCGTAACGCTTTTCCATATAATATTGGATCTGTACAGTTAAACAACGATGCTTCAAGAGCAATGACATTGACTGTTGGATTTTTATATGAACGATATCGTGTTACTACAGCTCAAGAATTTACCGATGAAGGTAAATTCAAGCATCAAGGTAAGAATGCAGCAGTGTTTTCACAACCACTGCGTGTCAATTCTGGAATTCTCTTCCAGTAAGCACCTAAATAAAATTACTGAATTGAAATATAAATTTCATGGCATTACCAAAACTGAATGTACCAAAGTACAAATTAAAGTTACCTTCTGATGGTAGAACTGTTAACTTTAGACCTTTTCTAGTAAAAGAGGAAAAACTTCTTTTGATGGCAACTGAGTCTGGTGAACAGTCAGAATTAATTTCGGCAGTTACTGATATCATCAAAGCTTGCACAGATGTGCAAGACGTTGATAAACTACCGACTTTTGATATTGAATATCTCTTCTTACAGATTAGAACTAAATCTGTTGGTGAAACTATCAAGTTGACAGTGACCTGTCCTGATGATGGCGAGACACCTGTTGAAGTATCAATCCCTCTTGACGAAATCAAAGTTGCTAAAACTAGAGGACATAAAAAGGATTTAAAAGTTTCTAGTGATGTAACTATCACTATGGGATATCCAAAACTTGATACTTTTGTTAGTATGAACTTCCAAGAAGGTGATACACCTGGTATGGATCAAGTATTTGATATGGCAGCAAGTTGTTTAGAAACAATCTCTGATGCTGAACAAGTATATGACTGTTCTGATACACCTAAGAAAGAGATTTTAGATTTCTTTGATCAGATGGATACAAAACAGTTCACTATGATTCAAAATTTCTTTGAAACTATGCCTAAACTGCAGCATAAACTCAAGGTTACAAATCCAAATACTAATGTAGAAAGTGAGGTCGTATTGGAGGGTTTAGCGAGTTTTTTCGCCTAGCACTCCTTCATCAAGACCTAAAGGGTTATTTTGAAAGCAACTTTGCTTTGATTCATCATCATAAATGGGATATGCAATACATTGACAATCTCATGCCTTGGGAAAAAGAGATATATGTTACTCTCTTAGTAAATTTCCTAAAAGAAGAAGAAAAACGAATGAAGGAGCAGCAAGCAAAAGGTGGCTAAAATACAAGTCTATAAGTTTGTTAATTATGGTGCAATCAGATCGACTGCTCCAACAGTTGTTGCAGCCAAACAATCTTTGCTTGCTACTAATAGATTAGGAAAAACTATACATTCCGTTGGTAAAGAAGTTGTAGATATTAATAAACTTACGTCTTTAAGACTAAAGACGATGGAGAAAGCTGATATTGCGGAGAGAAGATTAAAAAGAAGACAAATGGATCAGGAGGCAGAGGAACTCCAAGAAAGTATAGCAGGTAAAAAGAATCTATCAGAGTATTTTAAAAAGAAAAGTAAACTTAGATATAAAAAATCAGATTTTGGTGCTGGCATCTCAAAGATGATGAAGGGTGCTTTTGGATGGGTACAACCTCTTTTAGGACCTTTTGTTTCACTGTTTACGAAACTTGGTGCAACTCTTTTCATGAAAGAGTTACTTGAGTGGGCAAGTGACGAATCAAATATTGAAGCAATGACTGTCTTTTTAGAGAAGACAGCATTTGTATTTGAAAAGATATATGGTTTTGGTGAATGGATTATTAAAGATAATTTGCTAGATGGTTTTGATCAACTATTTGGTAGTGACAGTTCTTTCCTTGGAAGAGTAGAAGGTCTTGGTAAAATGATGACAGGTATCATTGGGTTGAAATACCTGATGAATCCATTCAGTATTATTACTGATATTATATTTTTAGCAAATATTATTAGTGGTGCTGGTATTCTTACTAGAGCAAAGGGTTGTTTACCCAAGAATTTTAATAGGAGAATTAATCCTAAGAATAAAGGACCTTTAAGTAGGTCTAGAAGAATACCAACTACCACTGGGGGAAGATCAACAGGTCCTTTAGGAAGTGTTCGTGAGTTTTTCAAGAAGTTTAGAGGAAAGACACAAATTACAGGATCTGGTAGTAAACCAAGTCTTGTTAAAAGATTAACTGATACATTCAAAAGATCTACTAAAATAACTCAGTCTGGTGCTACAAAGGGTAATGTCCTTACTAATCTTTTCAAAAAAAGTAACGTAACTCAAAGTGGAGTAAAACCAAACAGTTTTATAAAACCTAAAGTCACACAGTCTTTTGTACAGAATCAAGGTTTACTTAAAAACCTTAAAAATATAAAAGTTAATCCTGGCACTATTGCTTCGGGTGCAACTAATTTTGTGAAGGGTTTTGGTATAGGGATGGTGCTTGATTATAGCGTCAATAAAATCGCTGATGAAGTTATTAATAAACCCTTGAAAAGGATGGCTGATAAAAAGTTGCAAGAGGGAGTTGAAAAGAGATTTTTAGAAACTGGTAGTGAGGCAACGATCCAATACTATACAGAAGAGTTAAACAAGGAGAATAGTAAAAAAGGTTTAAATTGGTGGCAAAATGCACTAACATTAGGTTATGGTAATATATTTGTAGGTCCTTCAAAACCTAAAGTTGAAAAATTAACTCAAGCACTTGATTATGCAAAGGAAATTACAAAACCTAAAGATGAACTACCCAAGATAAATTATGATGCAAATAAGAATAAAAAGAAGAAAGGTTTATTTGGTTGGGGATTTTTAGGTCTTAACAAGGGTGGAGAATTACCAGAGTTTATATTTGGTGGTATATTCAGAGGAATTAAAAGAGCAGTTAGTGGTGTTGTTAATACTGTTGGTAAAGTTGTAAGCGGTGTTGTTAATACAGTTACAAAGGTTGTTAGTAATCCAATCGTTAGCACAGCACTTTCATTTGTACCAGGCATTGGTCCTATTGTTGGAGCAATAAACGCTGTATCAAATCTTGCTCAAGGAAATATTTTAGGTGCTATTACCAGTGGTATTGGTGCTGTAGGACAGTTTGCGAATATTAATACAGTTAATGCTATCAATCAACCTCGATGGATGCAGAACTTAAGATTTAGTAAATTTGGTAAAGGACTTTCTAACTTATATTTCAAAGGTGCTAATGCCTTTAGTGCTGCTAGTTCTTTCTTAAGTAATACTGTTGGTGCTATCACTGATAGTAGGATAGGTAAGATTGGTATGAAGTTGTTAGGTGGTAATACAGGTGGTGCTATTGGTGAAGTTGTTGGTATGATACCTGGTTTACAAGGTAGAATGGAAGGATTTGGTAATTGGTTAGAGAAGAATCAATTACAAGGTATATTAGGAGCAGTACCTGGTGTCAGTGGTCTTTTAAAGAATATACCTAATGTGATGTCTATACCTGGCATGGAGAAGATACTTGGTGGAGAAGGATATGGTTTCTCTGCTTCGAGAGCTTTAGGTTCTGTTGCAGATAGATTTGGTATGGGAGGCATATACGCAGCTATTATGAGTGGTGCTCAATCTGGTGACTATGTTCAAGGATTGAGAGAACTAGCACCTGAGTTAGGTGTAGATCCTAGAATTTTAGGTGTATTAGATAAAGGTAGGGCATTAATGACTAATAATAAATTTAATGCTGAATATGCTATGCAAACTGCTATTGAATTCTTACCAGTTCCTTTAATTGTAGAGAAGTTAATACCTGCACCTACACCTGTACCTATAAATAGCGGTGATACCTATCTTGTAGCACCTTCTACTACTAATTCTAAGAAGTAAATTATGAATATAATGAGAGGATCAAAAATTAATTTCTACAAGTTTGTAGATCCTGATGGAGGTAAATCCAGTGGGAGTGGTGTCGCTACAAAAGGTCAAGAAAAATTAGTAAAAACTATAAAGTTACAAACAACTGCAATTAATGGTTTAGGTGCTACAGTAAACTCATTAGGGACAGTTGTAAAGGACATAAAGAAGCAACAAATATCACTTTTAGAAGTAGAGAAGAAAAGAGCAAAAGCAAAATTTAAACCAATATTTCTGAAACCTCAGAAATTAAAAAAATTTAGTGGTTTTGATTCTCTCTTCAAAGGTAAGATTCCTGGTTTCTTTGAGTCACTTTTAAATTTAATAGGTTCATTTGCAAAATTATTCTTGGTTCTACCTGCTCTTAAATGGTTGGCAGATCCAGATAATCAAGATACAGTTGTATCTATTTTAAAAACCATGCACAAGGTTTTTAAATTTATAGCGGGTTGGGCAAAATTCTCAATTAATAATACGATAGAAGGATTGTATGATTTATTAGCAGATGAATCTACTCTTAGAGAAAGAATTGGCGGTCTTTTTCAAGCATTAAAGGGGTTAGGTGCAGCTTGGTTAGGAATTAGTTTACTCACTAATCCAATGGCAGTTGTCAACACATTCAAAAATGTGTTAATATTCTTCAATAGAGGGTTAATGACTGCTGCAGCAAAACTTGCAGCTCATCCTTTAGTTGCCATAGCTGGTGGTGTAGCTCTCTTCACTGCAGGTAAATACATACCTAAAGTGTTTCCTGGATCAGTTGATTCAAACGAGAGAGAAATAAGTGAAAACTTAGATCAATCTGGCGATGGATTGGCAGATTCCCTTACCAGAGAACAAAGAATTGCAGAACTTAAAAAAGAAAAAGAAAATTTAAGTTTTATAGATCGATTATTTTCAAAAGGTCAAGAGATTGATGAATTAATTTATTACTTAGAAACTGGACAGACAAAAGGTTATGGATTTACTGGTAAAGCATTTGGAGGTTACTTAGATGGATATGCTAAAGGTGGTTGGATTTCTGGTCCTCAGTCAGGGTATCCTGTATCACTAGATGGTAATAAACCTGATTTTATTGGACATGGTACTGAGTATGTTGCTAGAAGAAGTGATGGTGGAGCATTTGTAGTTCCATTTGATACAATGGCAACAAGAGCGATGCCTGGTTTAACAGAAGCGAGACTTGCTGAAGCAGCACAACAAGGGTTCTTGTTTGGTGGAGGTGGTCTTGATAAGTTCACTAGATCTATGATCAAAGAGCATGAAGGATTAAGACTGAACAAATATCAAGATAGTCTTGGATACACATCTATTGGATATGGTCATTTAGTTAAACCTGATGAAAAAATACCTAATACAATTAGTAGGGCATTTGCTGAACAGTTGTTTAACAAAGACTATAAACATCATAAACAAGCTGCTCAAGGAATACCTGGATATAAAAATCTTTCATTGCAACAAAAAGCAGCAATGATTGATCTTACATTTAATATGGGTCCTCAGTGGTATCAGGAGTTCCCATTAATGATGGCAGCTTTACAGAAGAAAGATTATAATACTGCTGCTGCAGAACTTAAAAATAGTCTTTACTATAATCAAGTTGGTCGTCGTGGTGTCACTACAGTATCTTTGATGAATAATAATGGTGTAGGTGATTATCTAAGGGTGTTAGGTATTGTTCCTCCTGCTGGTTCTGATCAAAACAAACAAAATTTTGGTTTTGCACCTATCTTTAATATGCTTCTAGGTGCTGGACCTGCAGGTGCATCTGAACTGGATCTTTTCAATCAAAAAGTTGTAGAGAACAAAGGTAGAGTAGTATCATCTAATCTTGGAAATCTTACAGTCATTCCTGCAAGTCATAGAGATACTGCTACAGGATGGGGTATCAAGGGAGTCACTGATTCTATGGGTCGTCCTGTAGTCTTATCTCAACCTGCTGCTGCACAATTTATGCAAATGATATCAGACTCAAAAGGTCAGGTCACTGGTGCTGATGTGGCAAGTAGTGGTAGGAGTATCAAACATAATGCTAAAGTTGGTGGACATGAAAATTCAGTACATTTATATGGTGAAGGACTTGATGTTTCTGGTTCTACCTACAAGTGGATGTTGAAGAATGGTATTAAATATGGGTGGAAATACAAGTATTCTCAAGGTCCTGGTAGTGGTCATTTTGATTATGTTGGTGTAGGTTCTGGTAAAACTCCTATACTTTCACCTTTTAAAACTGGTAAATCTTTCATGTTTACTAAGGATACTAAAAATATCACTGAAGGATTAGGTCGTCCTAGTGTTGGAATAGTTGGTGCTAATTCAAATATGCTTGATATTTTCAAAGAAGCTAATTTTAGTGAGAAACTAACAGAGATGTTTGGAGGTGATACTAGCAATACTTCATTAATGGATTTGTTTAGTGGTGGATTCACACAAGGTGGTATGTCAAATAATAAGGGTTTATTTAGTGGTAAACCTAAGTTTAGTAAAGGACAAGGAAGTTATGAGGAACAAGCAAGAGTTAGAAGGGTAACAGAACAAAGAAACCAAGCAAGAAGAGAGATCAATGCAAAGACTACAGAGATTGTACAAATGGCACTTGCTGCTGTAGAATCATCTAATGGATCTAACCGTGAGTTTATTCAAGTTGCTGAAGCAGGTATTCGTCAATTACTAGGTGCTCAAGCAGGTGGTGGAACATTTGCTAATGTTCAAGGAACTACAGGAACTGTTCTTAGAACAGCAGTTGCAGTTCTTAACTCCTTTAATAATCCATTGAGAGGTATATTTACATGAGTAGTATTACCACTCCTATTTCTCAAAAAATACTGGGAAATCAAGAAGGATCAATCTCAAGTCAAACATCTGGTGAAATCGATGCCAAACTTTTTATGTATAAAGATGGTAGAAAGATGCAAACCCCAAGTGGTGCTGATGACTTAGCTTCTTTCCTAAGAGGTTTTGAGCTATATGAAAGTATGGCAACTGCCTGTATGGAGTTAAGATTAATATTAGAAGACGCTGCTGGTTTATTTGCTACTCAAATAACTGGTAGTGAACAGTTTGGTTTACAAATTAAAACTGCTATCATTGATAGGACATATAGATTCAGATGTTATCAAATAGAATCAAGAGTTAGAACTAATCAAAATACAGAAGTTTATCTACTTAACTTAGTATCAGAAGAGTTTTCAAGAAATGAAATAACAAATGTTTTTGGTAATTCAGAAACTATTTTCAAAAATAAAAATGAGGCTAGTGAAATTATCAGAACTGTAATGGGTAAACAGTATCTTAATTCTGGTAAAAAATTATATTTGGAAGAAAGCATGAATAAACAGGCTTTCATAGCTCCTAATTGGAGACCTTTTGACTTGATTTATTGGGTATCTCAAAGAGCAATTCGTAAATCTGGAACAGGTAAGAAATTACAAAATGCTTTTGCTTTCTTTGAAAATTCTGCAGGATATCATTTTAAATCTGTTGATACCTTAATTGAAAGAATTAATGAGCAAGAGGATAACCCTACTAACTTATCAAGTGATTTAGCTGACTATCGTTTATACACTTATACCTATCAACCTAAAAAAATCTCTTCTAATCAAGGTGCTGATCAGTTTACAATCAATGGTATTTCTTTTCCAAAAGAAAGAGATTACTTAGTAGGACTAAGAAATGGTAACTTTGCAGGTTATAGCGTAGGATTTGATCCTGTATTCATTACTAGATCTAGAATGGGAACAAGTACTGATTTATCTGCTGACTCTTACAATTATAATATGAAAGATATTTGGAAACAGATGTCACATCTGAATAAACTATCACAAAACCCTCAGGTAACTTTAGATCCTACAATTCAACAGGTTCAAAAGACTCCTAAGAGAGTTAGATATGAGATGATACCTAATCAAATTTTTGATCCTAAATTTAAGAATGCACCTCAAAGAAATTATGAACAATTAGTTGAACTACAAGCATATCAATGGATGCGTGTAGAATCACTAAAGAATGTTCAGCTAACTATTGAGGTGCCTGGCAACTTAGATTTGTATGCAGGTGGTGGGGTAAATGTCAAGATTCCCTCAAATGAAAGAGAAAGTGGAGTCGTAAAGATTGACAAAAAGTATAGTGGACGCTATATTATAGCTGCGTTGGCACATAAATCTACTGGTGGAAGCATGACTACTGAACTCCAGTTGATGAAAGACACGCTACAAATATAAATAGTTTTGTATCAATGAGGTACTAAAATGAAAACAATAGAAGAACACATTCAATCAGATCAAGCAATCTTAGACAATCCAATGTCATCACCTGCAGCACGCAGACATGCAAAAGTTGAATTGAAAGAACTTGAAGTTTATCATGCTAATCATCCAGAAGATCATCATGATCCAAACGCACTCGAACTTTTCTGCGAAATGCATCCAGATGAACCAGAGTGTCTAGTATATGACGATTAGTTTTGATGATGCCCTTTTGGGTCACTGGACAAATAGATATCAAGCACAATCTAATCCTTTAGGATTTGCTTCAGTAGAACTAGAGTGGAGTATAGACTATAGTGATGTAGATCAAATTTGGTATAAGTCAAAAAATTATTACAGAAAAGAGGGTCCTAACAAACCTTATAGAAGTGGGAGACATAAAATGTCTCTTATAAGGGGGGACTCTTTTTTAATGGAAAACTATAGTGAAGATGGAACGAAGAGACAGGGATGTGATATGTTATTCGTTCAATTTGATAACAGGTGGGAAGGAAGATTATTTGCTGAAGGACAATGTGTCATAGGTGGTGCTATAATTAGTTCACATATGGTATTATATGGAGATAAGTTACATAGTGCAGATCAAGGAAGAGACAAGGAAGGCAACCTAATTTGGGGTACCGACCATTTCTATCGATTCACTAGACTTGCTAAATAATAAAAAAATGTCTTGAAGTAATGGCAGCAAACATTGATGGTATTGTAGGTGAACCTACGGTAAATTTCGTTGGAAAGGACGGTTTTTTCTGGTGGGTTGGAGAAGTAGAAGATAATGAAGATCCTATGGAACTTGGTAGGGTCAAAGTTCGTGTGCTTGGATATTATACCAATGTACAAGGAGGAACTACATCTGATCTTCCTACTGACAAACTACCTTGGGCAACTGTATTACAACATACATCACAACCAGGTAATGATGGTCAAGGTGAGAGTTCTGGACAACTTCAGCCTGGTGCTATCGTTATGGGATTCTTTATGGATGGTGAAAACGCACAAATGCCTATAGTTATTGGTGTTTTGCGTGTAACAAAATCAACAGATACTAAAAGTTCTCAAAGATTTGCTTTTACAGGTGAAAAATTTGAAGAGGGTCTTGGTGTAAACCATGCTACTAAAAGTATTTTAGATCCAAATGGAGGATTAGTAAGCGAGAAAGAAGAGGGATATAACAGACAGGGTGATAGTAATATAGTTTGTATGCCTGGTAATAAAACTTGTGATGTTGGTGGAACTGGATCTCCTAAGAATATTGGTACTGCTACAGGTATTGGTGGTGGTGTAGGTAATCCAATAAAACCTGTAGATGTAGAAAAACCTATTTCCGTTGCTAATGGTGTTAAAGGACCGTGGGGATCATTAGAGTATAGTTTATCTTATATTATTGAAAAAATTGCAAATAGAATTGGTCTCTTAGTAAAAACTGATAAACCTGATGAGTTTATCGATATGATTACTGGTAAACTTGTAACTCTCAAAGAACTTACAGCAGAACTACAAAACTTTTTAGGTGGTATATTCACTCAAGTTATTAGTGCTATTAGAGAATCTCTCCATAAATTAGCAGATAAATTAAAAATTGGTAATTTATTAGCAGGTGCTACTGGTATTCCATTTACCACTTTTGCTATGATTACGTCAGCAGTTACTACAATTTTAAAACAATTATGTATTATTGACGGAAGATTACTTGATTACATTCAAGCTCCTATTGATGCATTTATGGCTAGTATTGAGGGTTTTGCAGATGGTATTATAGACAAAGTATTATCCATCCAAAATGCTGTTAATGATGTGATTGATAGTGTTGTTTGTCAAGTTGAAAAGATTGCTAATTTTGCAATCGGTATTATCACTGATGTAAAGGCTATGCTCCAAAGTATTGGTGGTGCAGCATTACAAATTATGGAAATATGGGAAAAGGGAACTGAACTTTTTGAAGCTGGTGTTGATTTATTCAAACAAAATTTAAACCTAACTGGTTTAATGTCACTGTTCCTTAAATTTATTGGTGGTAATTGTAATAGACCGATCAATGGTGGTAATAATACTAAAGGTTTCTATCCTTTATATGGTGTTACAAGTTGTACTCCTGAGGAGTTAGCAACTATTAATGCAGTTAGAGGACGTGATAGAGGTAAGTGTGGTGAGAATGATGCTAATGGTGGTTTAATTACTAACATTTTTAATCAAGCAGATCCATATTTAAGTGCTGCTACAACTTGGATAAATGGTGCATACGAACTATATGTTGCAACACCAGGTAGAGAAGCAACACAAAAAACAGATAATAACGGAACTACACACATTGCAGTAAAACTTAATAACAAAGAACACGCTAAGTATGAATGGTTAAAAGCAAAAAGGAAAGAGAAACCAAACTTATCTGATGCTGATTTAGAAATTCAGTACGCTGAATATATCAAAAATCAAACTAAAGATAATAATGATGATGCTGCTCTAGTAGCAAATCATTCTAGTTATGCTGGTAATTATACATGTGAAGTAAATGGTGATGATTGTAAGCAAATTGAAGGAGATTATGTTCGTAATATTTCTGGTGACTATCATTTAAAAGTTACTGGTGATTGTCATATTGAAGTTGGTGGTGGTTTCTTCCTTGATGCTGAAGGTGCACCTAAGATTGTTGATAAAAAGGGTGAGAAAACTAATGAAAAGATTCAAAAACACAGCATTAAGTTTGGATCTGATGTTGATATGGCTGTTGTTGGTGCTAAGTTTGAACTACAAGGTGCTGAATGTAATATTGGAACTACAGCAAGTAAGATTACTGGTAGTATTTTTGAAAACTCTTCAACACAACAAACTATGAGTGGTGGTGAAATTATTATGTCTGCCGATAACTCTATCACCCTTGCAACAACTACATTATTTGAGACTATTAACTTCCCACCATCACCTATTCCTAAAGTTAAAGCAGGTATTATTAGAAAAATTGGAGGTTCTTGTGAAACTGTCATGACACCAGCAGGTTCTGCTGCTGATGCAATTCCAAGATATATTGTTGCTAATCCTGCAGGTCCTATATCTGTTACTTCTGGTGCAACAGGATATAATAATAACGTTGTAACAGGTTTATTTAATGTTAACGTTGCTGCAGGTGCTATTGCAATGAACTCTTCTACTGCCACCTCTATAGTCGCAGGTGCTGCAATGAACCTAACAGCAGGTGCAGTTATGAAACTGACCGCAGCAAGCATATTCCTAAACTAATCCTTGACACTTGATCTTTGATACACTATAATATTGAGGTAAACGAGAATCAAATGAAAAAGGATTACTACGAACCAGGAATCTACATTGAACAAGTATTCATTAACTTTTCTCGTAGATCAGTAAAGATCGTAGATAGTGATGGTTATGACGACACTATCGAATGGCAATGGACTAAAAAAGGTGCTGATGGATTTTTGGAAACAGTAACCAATATCCAAAATGATGTGCCTTCAGAGTTGGTAACTTATTGTTTTTCTGAAAAAGAATGAACCCACCTATTAACTGCACTTTTCAAGAAGCTAGTGAACATCTAGAATTCTTAGTGAATATGTGCGAACGTAATCGAGTCATCTGGCGAATTGAACGTGAAGATGGTAAAGCCGTCTTAATGTCACCAATTGTACAATCAGGTCCTCCTTTATCAGATGAAGTTGTTGATCAAGTTGAAGAGTTTAAGAAACAATTTATGGAGCAACAACAACAATGAATAATATAGGATTAGAAGTTGTGTTCTGGACTATACTATCAGTATATCTCCTCGCAAAAATAGGAGTCTTTAAAAAGAAATGAAACTAACTCAAGAACTAATTGACCAAATTCAAGAAGCAATGCTACATACCAAAAAGGATGGCACTGTCAACTGGAAAGATACTGATGAAGTTGTAGTTCAATTAGCGGGAACATTTGCTGCTGATAGGTTTATTGTTATTAAAAACAAAACAAAAGATCCAGTAGTTTCTGCTGCACCACACCCTTACTTTGATTATGAAAAGAAAGTTTTTACCAAAGATGGTAGAGAAGAATATATGAAGGAGTTAAAAAAAGATGAAAATACCAAATTGGCAACACCACTCAAAAAAGGAGAAGAAAAGACACCTTAAACCTCAAGCACTTCGTGCTGCCCAAAAAAGGTTGCAAGCATTGAAAAAGCGATTGGGAGTGTGGCGAAATCGGTAGACGCACCAGACTTAAAATCTGTTGACCATGTGGTCGTAAGAGTTCAAATCTCTTCACTCCTATGCTTGACACCTAATCCAAACTTTGCTATACTATTGCGGAGGGAGTACAAAAGATCTCCATTTAGAAGGAGTGCCCTCTGTCATAAGTAAGTGTTTGTTTAAATTTACTTAGTTTTCATAGTGAATGTTTTTTCCGAGAGGTGCGTGGGAAACACCTCTCTTTTTTTACCAAAATTATGAGTATTATTCCATTATTTCCAACAAATATTCATCATGTCGCTGTTGATAATTACAGTGATATAAAAGCAGACTTAATTGGTTTTGTAGATGCAAAGAAAGTTGCTGATCCAAAAGGGATTACTAAATCAAATACAGGTTGGCACTCTGAACTTCTTAATTCTGGCATTGTTTTAAATACAATTAACTCTGCTCTTATCAAATTCTTTAATAATAACAATTATTATAATATTCAAAATTTTGAAGTAACATCACATTGGTTAAATGTAAACAGACCTGGTGACACTAACGTATTACACTGTCATCCTGGTGCTCAAATGTCTGGTGTATTGTGGATTAATACACCACCAGAATCAGGAGATCTTATTTTTGAGTCTCCAAATGCTTATAACCAGTGGGAAGTTATGAAAAATTATACAAATGAAATTAGACAACAGACTTTGGCATATACTGTATTTGATTTTACTCCTGATGAAGGTTCAGTAGTATTTTTTCCTGGTTCTTTATATCATGCTGTAGGTGAAAACAAATCTAATGATGTAAGATATTCTGCAGGTTTTAATCTTAAACTTTGGTCAGATACATAGTTATAGGAATTTTTTATTATGGCATATCTAGTACATCCTCTACCCCCTAGAAAGGTATGGGTCAAAAAAGAATACCTCTATGATCTTGAAAAAGGACATGGAGAACTCACACCTGGCATATGGATTTCAGTAAGAAGTATTCAAGCAAAAGCATTATACTTTGAAACATTGCTTACTGATTATGGTGCATTGTTTGATAAGTTACCTCTTAGTGCATTTGTATGGAAAGAGGATATTAACTGGGACGATCAATTACCATTAGATGTATTAGAACTCTGGGATTGTTTTGATTACAATATTACTGTAGTTGAAAAACCAATCTTAGGTAGATGTTCTTTCTTCGGAAAGGACAAGAAGATGCATCCTGGTGAATATGAATTCACCATTGATACTGCACATCCTGACTTCTCTGTATTAGATGTTAATTTCTCGGAGCATGATCCAGAACATAAGACATTTAATGTTATTGCATTGGACAACGGACAGTTTGCAGCACAACCAAACAATAGATGTCAGTTCTTTGACAACAGTTTGGTTGATAATGATAACCTAAAACAACCTGACTTCAAGGTATGTACGCAAAATTATGCTGTTGAAACTCTGCCTAAGTGGTGGTCAGTAGGACATACAGATGAATGGGCATACAAAACTCAAGAAGAAAGTGATGAGGAAGATCAAATCGACCTGACAGGCGGTTGATTTTCTTTATAAATAGACCTGTAGGAATAGTGTGATTATTCGTGGGAACTAAGAAGATTTCACAGTTGGAAACAATCTCAGATTCCAACCTATCTGGAGAAGCAATTTTACCAGTGGTTGTATCTGACCCTTTGATTCCAAATAGAAAAGCAAAAATAAATCAACTGCACAAAGGTGTATCAGGAGGCTCTAAGAGTAATCCTGGTCTTTGCTTTGATTTGGACAGGGACACTGGTTTGTACCAAAACGCATATGACCAAATTGGTCTAGGTTTTGGTAATGGTGGTTTATATATGTCTAGGATTGATAATGGTGGTAGTTATACTTCGTTGTATATGACTGCTGTTGATAGTGTTGCAAACAATACAGATATTGTTTTAGCACCGAAAGGAACGGGTGCTGTTAAAGTTACGGGTCAGTTCTTGATGGCTGATGGTGACTTTATCTTAGAAGATGCACAAGGTCCTAAGGCAAGATTTGAAGTTTCTGGTGTAGGAACAGGAACTACTACTCGTATCATGACATTGCCTACAATTACTTCGGGTAATGGAACAACTTTAGTTGGAACTGATACGCAACAAACATTAACAAACAAGACTCTTCTCATTGATGAAGATAACTTTGTTATTACTGATGGTACTGAAGAAGCAATCTTCCAAATCAACTGGCCAACTACATCTGGTGCAAGACGTTCTTACTTCTTACCTGATGCAGGTACAGTTACCACAACTGCTGAACCTACTGCTACAGTATCAACATTACTGGATACAAAAACTGAACAAACAGTTCTTAGTAAAACTTTTGTTGATGTAAAGTTTGTTCCAAATGCAGAGCTTGGAACTTCTTACGCTATAATGAATACTTCTTCATTATCAGCAAATAGAACAATTACAGTTCCTGATGCAAATATTACTTTAGTTGGAACTGATGCCACTCAGACACTACAGAACAAAGTTGTAGAAACTTTAATCTTACAAGACCCTACAACTAATACTAAAAAGATTACATTCTCTGTAACTAATCAAAATACATTATCTAACGAAGTATTTGAGTTCCCTCAGACTTCTTTACTAAATAATCCTACTGCAACCAATAACGTTCTTGTTACTGAACTTGCTACGCAAACTCTAACAAACAAAACGTTATTTAGTCCAACTCTGAAACAATTTGGTAATACCACTGGTTCAGTTATTTTGGACATGAGTAACATAACATTAGGAAGAACAATTAAGTTTCCTGATGCTGATGCTACGCTGTTATCTACAGAAAACGTTACTACTGAAGATGTTAACTTTGGTGCAGGTATTGGAGCAGCAAACCTAACTGGTCGAACTAGACTACAACAATTCTTTTACGCAGGATTCTAATTTAAAAAATGGCAAATCAAGGTATTCTTGCACAATCAAAACCCTCGGCAAACACTAATACGGTGCTGTATTCTGCTCCTATTGATAGTAGTGCGTCTGCTGTATTGACTGTTGCAAACGACGGAACTGGTTCCGCATATAAAGTAGGACTTAAAAACTACGATCAAAAATTAGTATTAGATGCATCAACTTACCTGTTACATAAAGGTGATGCAATTACTGATTATAGATTCACCGTCAATACTCCAATAGCAGCAGCAAACTCTCTGTTTGCACCAAGTACTAAAATTACTTCGGACGACAAAGAATCGACATTAATATTTGAATCTTTTTATAAACCACCTACTACAACAATTTACGTTAAGAGTATTGCTTCTAGAATTATCACACTAGAATCGGTCTCAGGAACATTTGCAGTTGGTCAAACAATTACAAAAGGAACTGGTGGTAATACTACAGTTGCTACAATTATAAACTCTTCTGGTGAAGGTGCTTCTGCTATCACTATCGGTCCTTCTACCATTAACGGATCTGGGTCAGAATTTACAGATGGTGATGCTGTAACTGGTTCTGGTGGTGGTTCTGGAACTGTATCAACTGGTGGTGTTGGTAGTGCAACTAATGAATTTGCATATTCAGTTACAACTGCTGGTGGAACTTACGATTTGTATATTGTGAATACTCTAACAGCATTTAATGATAGAGTTTATAGATTTGATGTTTCTGACAGTTCAATGTCAGGATTAGATTGGAGTCTATCTGCAACTGTTAATGGAGAGTGGGGTCCTGATAATACAGCAGGTACTGAAGATGACGGAACTGAATACACTACTGGTAGAACTGCTGTAGGAACAGCAGGTAGTGGTGGAACTGCATATATTCAGTATGATTTCTCACAAGGAACTCCACCTGATACATTATATACTTACGAAGGAACTACAGGAACTGCTGCTAATAGTGGATATGGTGGTTCTGATAGATCTATATCTGTATCTTCTGCACCAACTTATACTGAGTTTTATGCCTATGATATTGATGGAACTTGGACTAACTCGACTGATACATTCACAGTTTCTGGTGTTACATATACAGTAACAGCACAGACAGCAGGTCCTTATGGTTACGTTCGTAAGTATGATGGAACTTCTTTATATGTTGTGAAAGGAATTGGATCGGCAGATTTCTCTACTGATACATTCCGAGATGTTCCTAAACTTGGAACTGCAGCGAGAAGCACAGTAACTGTTAACTCAGTTGCAGTTGCAACTACTGCACTTGAAGCAGAAAACTATATTGTAGATGGTGTTACCAATGGTAATAATGAAGTAGATAAAATTACTTCTATCGTTGTAGGTCCTGCTGAAAGAGTAGTTATTAATAGCACAACTGCAAATAATTCTTTCAGTCTTGTAGGATTTGAAGATGTTACAACTGGATTCACAACACAAGCCTTCAATCAATCATCAACTGGTGGTGGAGAAGGTGGTGGTTAATCCCTTCAATAAATAACTAAAAAGCAGTTAAAAGATGTCACTAACTAGACTAAAGAATATTATTACGTCCAGAACTGGACGTATTATATACGTCAACCCAGACGACTTTGATGCCTCTGATGCGATTGACAACAGAGGTAACTCTGCTTTGCGACCTTTTAAATCTATTCAAAGAGCATTTTTAGAAGTAGCAAGATTTTCATATAGAGTTGGTCTAAGTAATGACGAGTTTGATGCTTTTAGTATCATGCTTTATCCTGCTGAATATGTTGTAGATAATAGACCTGGTGAAATTTTATATACTAACGTTGCTCCGATTGATGCTAACTCAAACCTAGACTTATCATCTCCTAACAATGTTCTCTACAAATATAACTCTGTTGAGGGCGGTATTATTGTTCCAAGAGGTTGTTCACTTGTTGGGACTGATCTTAGAAGAACTAAGATTATACCTAAGTATGTTCCTTATCCTACTACATTTCCTGCCAAAGGCATTAATACAGAGTCTCAAGTCCCACCAAGAACAGCAGTCTTTAAAGTAACTGGTGGAACTTACTTCTGGCAATTCTCATTCTTTGATGGTGCTGAAGAGGGTGTATATTACAAACCTGATAGTGTAGAAACACTAGCACCTAAGTTTTCTCATCACAGACTTACTTGTTTTGAGTTTGCTGATGGATTAAATAATCTTGCATCATTAATTACAGGTGGAACTGTACCTAACGGAGATTACTCTGCTGTTCCTAATATTCTTGAAAGAACTGATTTAGAAATATACTATCAAAAAGTATCAAAAGCATTTGCAACAATTCCTGATACTTCTGGAGATCCTGCTGCTGACCAAATACAGGCAAGGGTTGAGGAAAATAGAATTGTTGGTCCGATATCTGATGAATACAGAGTCTTACAGGTTACTCGTAATGGAAACACAGCAACAGCAGTTACAGTTGATGAATTTGATAACCCAAGAGATCATGGATTCTCTGTTGGAGTAAACATTAACGTTAGTGGTGTTACAGGTTCAACAGGTCCTCAGTCTGAAGCTGATGCAGGAATTTACAATGGTTCATTTACTGTTACGTCTGCATCTGGTAACGTATTTACTTACCAAATGTCAAGCGAACCCTCAGGAAATGCTGTAGGTTCTAATATTACGGTGAAAACTGAGATTGATACTGTTGACTCGGCATCACCTTACGCATTCAACCTGTCACTAAGAAGTGTATGGGGTATGAATGGTATGCACGCAAATGGTGCTAAAGCAACTGGTTTCAAATCAATGGTTGTTGCTCAGTTTACTGGACTGTCACTACAAAAAGATGATAGAGCATTTGTAAGATATAATCAGTCAACTGGTAATTATGATGTAGCAACAGCAGGTGATGGAGCTCACTTAGATGGTTTCGCTGAATATAGAAAGGGGTGGGGTCATGAACATATTAAGTGTAGTAACGACTCATTCATACAGGCAGTTTCGGTGTTCGCTGTTGGATATCAAGGACACTTTACTGCATTAAGCGGTGGTGATATGTCAATCACCAACTCTAACTCTAACTTTGGTAACACTGCTTTAAGATCAGCAGGTTTTAA
>ENA-OSEY01000840-OSEY01000840.1-marine-metagenome-genome-assembly--contig:-NODE-840-length-21636-cov-4.424788_pt1 | contig 21636 bp, 15 predicted proteins | sample MGYA00248465_ERZ534230 | MGnify/ENA primary metagenome ERZ534230 (study PRJEB26409, sample SAMN06344110) | marine metagenome | isolation source: Sea water from surface | place: Atlantic Ocean:Southern...
CACTCTTTTACCCTATTTTTAAGGTGTTCAGACATTGGTTGTGGATAAATATTAAAGTTTGGAGTTTCACTCACACCTTTATCTAAGTTGGATAAAACTGAAGTTTCAAGATCTTTCATCAAATCTTCGCTTAATACATAGATTTTCCAAGGCTGTGTGTTACCTCCTGAGGGTGCAAATCTAGAAATATTAAGGATATTTTCTATAATTTCTTTTGAAACTTCCTTGTTTTTGAAAGATCTTATTGATTGACGGGCTTGAATTGCATCTAATATGTTCATTTTTTCCTTTATTTTCAATATTTTCAGTGTAAATAAAAGCCGTAATATTATTGGCTTTTACCTATTTATAGATATATTATATGCATATATCGCATAGTTAATTACTTATTTAAACATTAAGGGGGATAAATTATGGATTATATTAAAAGAATGGCATTCGCCCTACTCGCGTCTGCTACGTTTATTGGCTTTAATGACGTAACTGCTCAAGAAGTTGAAGTTGAGGAAGTTGTTGTTACTGCTACAAGAAGGGAAGAATCATTACAAGATGTTGCTCTTTCTGCTCAAGCTCTTACTAGTGAAGATCTTGATGTTCAGCAAGTCACTGAATTGTATGATTTAGGCGACCTTACTCCAGGTCTCTCCTTTGCACCAACTATTGGAACTGGTTTCTTCGTTGGTATCAGAGGAAGTGCAACAGAAGCAATTGGTGCTACTAGTATCGGTTCTGTTCAGACTGCGATTAATGGTCATGTTGTAAATACATCGTTTTTTGGAAACCTAGGTTTCCTTGATGCTGAAAGGATTGAAATACTTGCAGGTCCACAAGGTACTCTTTATGGAAGAAATGTTACCGGTGGTCTTCTTAATGTTATTTCTGCAAGGCCAACTGGAGATACCTCTGGCTATGCAAAAATGCAATATGGTAATTTAGGTCAAACAAGATTGTCATCTGCAGTAAATATTCCAGTATCTGATAATGTTGCAGCAAGATTTGCTTATAGCTCTTATGTTCAAGATGGACAAATTAAGAATCTACACTTGGGAACAGATATTGATAATAGAGACTCTCAAGCTGCAAGACTCTCGGTAGACATCAACATGGACGGAAGTGTTCTTCAGTTGACTCATGAGGCACAAGAGTTTGATGATAGTAGATCAAACTGGGCTAATCAGTATTGTCTAAAAGATATGCTATTAGGTTGTGATCCAACTGTAAGAGGTACTTTTAATACTGGTGCTCATTACGCTGGAACTATTGGAGCAGCTTTTAGTACGCTAACTTTCATGCAACCATCAAAATTAGTTGATGTGTATGCTGGTGCGCCTAGTTCTGATGATCTTGGTGAGACATATCAAGATGTTGACCCTCATAGAACGCAAGATGCAACAATGAGTACTGCTGAATGGATTCAAAGTAGAGAATCTGGTGATCTTAAAGTGAAATACAGTTATCAACAAGTCAAAGCTCAGCATACTGATGATAATGATAAAGGTGTTTCTACTTATCAGTTTGATACTGGAATTGGTCCATTATTAGGGCTAGCTCCTTTTGAAGCTACTCTTGATTACGTATGTTTTGGTCCTAGAGTGATTTCAACTGAGCAAACAACCGAATGCTCAATTACTGAAGAGGAAAGACAACAATTTGAAGTAAATTGGATTTCTGACCTAGATGGTCCAGTTAACTATACTCTTGGTGCATACATGCACTCTAGAGCTTACATGAATGATTACATGGTTCAATCTTCTGGTTATTCAATGAACAGATCATTTGATCAACATCCATATAGTGACTCAGTTTTTCTGGGTCTTTTAGATGGTTTTGGTGGAATCAGTTTTTGGCAAAATTTAGGTGGTGCTTTGACAAATGCACTTCCTGGTATTTTAGCTGGACAAATCACACCAGGACAAGCTGTTGGATCTATTGTTCAAGCTATTATTGCTGCTGATGCAGCTGGTGTATCTATGAGTACTGGAGCACCACATCCTTTGGGTCCTGGCTATATGAGATTTACTCATCCTGTTGAACTGGGTGGACTTATCAATAGTGATCATGGAAGACAAGATAGTTCATCATTATTTGGTGAGTTTTATTACCAGATTGATGATATGACTAAGCTTACTTTGGGTGTTAGATATGATGATAATGAGACTGAATACTCTGGTTTCAATACTCTAGCTGATGCAGCTCCTCCTGGTGCTGCGATGGGGGTTTGTGCAAGAGCAAACAACGGTGAAATAAGAAGAGCTGGAACAGAGTGTGGACTATCTTATGGTTTACTAGCTGAAGATGCTGTCACAGGAAAGATCGCAATTCAAAGAGATCTAAGTGATGATGTTATGGTATATGCCTTGTACTCTACTGGTAATAAGCCAGGTGGTAATTCACCAAATGAGTTTGGTGTTACTATGCCCTATAACGCAACTGATAGTACAAATATTGAACTCGGTCTAAGAAGTGTTCTTGCTGGTGGAAGAGTCTTGTTAAATATGACTGCTTACCAAGCTGATTTTGATGATGCACATTCATCATTAATTTATGGAACAAGTGCTATTACAAATACACTGGACTATACGCATACTGGTCTTGAGCTTCAATCAAGATTCTTGCTTGGAGAAAATACTTCTCTTGATTTCAATATGTTCGCTTTAGATTCAGAAATTGCTGATGGAGAGACTTTATATGATCCTATTAATCCATTTGGGTTAACAACAGCAAATGCTACGCAAATTAATTTTGCTAGAGATGTGGATGGTTTAGCAGCTATATTGAACCAGGCTATCTTAGGAGTAGTTACTGCTGGTGGTCCAGGTGCTACGATAGCAGCTGGGATTGCTGATGCTATTGGACCTGCAATGGCATTTTGTAACTGGGGTCTATACTCAGTAGGTGTTTTTGGTAAATGTCAGGGGCAATTTGTAGTGAATGCTGACATTCAGGCACTTCCTGCAATGGCTCAGGTTGTTAGACAAGATCTTGGTGGTAACAGAATGCCTGCTACGACTGAACTTGACTACAACATTGCTCTTAACCAATCATTCTCAACAAAGAATGGTTCTGTTGATACACGATTAACATATGCTCACAAAGGTGACATATATGCTGATCTATTTAATACAGAAAGAGCATTAATTCCTGAAAGAACAAACTTTGACTTTATCGCTAACTATTCACCAAATTCAGGTGATTGGTTTGTTGGTGTATATGGCAAAAACTTAGCAGATAAAAGATATGTGTTAAGTTTCGATAGAGGAAGTGAAGTTCAAGGTGGTGTGTTAAATACAACACTTGCTAGCCCAAGAACGTATGGGGTTAATTTTGGAATTAATTTCTAATAAAATATAATCCATATTTAAAGCCCGGTTTTATACCGGGCTTTTTTTTATCTATAATCAAGTTATGAAAAAATTTATTTTATTTTTTATAGCTGCTCTAACTCAATATACTTTTTCATATGAGTTGATAGAAATTCCACATACGGCAGCTATACAAAATGTTGGGAAGTTGAGAACAGTTTGTGGAAGAGTCCAATCAACGTATATAAACTCAAATACTGCATCCCAAAGAATTTACTTAAACATGGGTCGTGCTTATCCAAATCATACATTTACTGGACTTATTTGGTATTCATCAAATAAAGATAATTTTGATGGAAGACCAGATAAAAAGTATAAAAAGAAAAATATCTGTATTTCTGGCGTCATCACTACTTATAATGAAAAACCTCAAATTCAAATAGATTTTGAGAATCAAATTAAGGTTAGAGAATAACTATAAGTTAATACTCTTGAATGGTTTTTCTATGGTTTTTCCTTCGCTCGTAATTGTTTCATAGCAATTTTTATTATTACCAAAGTTAACCGCTCTAAATGGATTATCATCTTTTACATGAAGAGCGCAATTACCTTCAATACTTAAACAATGGTCAATCAATTTTTTCTCAAGGGCTTTTTTAACAAAAGGTCTTCTTGCAGGCTCTTCATCATAATGTGGGCAACATGTACCTTTTACAAATCCTAAACATTCCATAACTGCTAAATCATGTGCCCAGGAATCTGTAATCCCCCTTTCAAACCAACAAATTGCTCCGGCACTTACTCCACTCATGACGGTGCCGTTCTCGTATGCATCTCTCAGCAAAATATCTAATCCCCAATCTTTCCAAACAGCAATCATACTTTTAGTGTTCCCACCTCCAACAAATATGATGTCTTGTTTTGGAATATGTGATGATAAATCTATCGTTCTTTTAAAGAAATCTATATGCGTTGGATTGCAGTTAAATTTTGTAAAAACATCATAATAATTAACCTTGTAAGCATCATTATCTCCAGTTGCAGTTGGGATAAAGCAAATATTAGGTTTATCTTTTTTTGAAAGATTTAAAATATACTCTTCTATTCTTAAGTCTTTAACTGTTCTACCGAATCCCCCTCCGCCAATAGCGACTATATTTTTTTCAATATTCATAATCTATCCATTAATAATTTAATTTGTCTTGTATGTTCAACAGTAGTTCCACAACAACCGCCAACAACAAAAGCACCTTCTTTAACCCAACTCAAAGCAATCATTGCATATTCGTTTGCTGATATCTTTTCTGAATTCAGATGATGTATTGCATCAACATCTTTTGTTGCAATTGATAAATCAACTTCTTTAAATGTGGATGAATTAGCAAAAATACCAAATCTTGAGGCCCTTTTGAGTTCCTTGATTGAATTACTTGCCATATCAGCATGTGAACAGTTAATTAGCGTGCATTCAACATCAGCTTCTATTGAAAAATCCACTGCCTTTGATAGAGCTTCTGTACTTGGAAGTTGGTCTGGCTGATGCCCTCTGTTAGTCCAACTCAACCATACTCTCTCTGAGAATTCTTTAGCAACTCCTGAAGCATTTCTACCCTCAAAAATTGAAGACATGCTTTCACACATAATAATATCAACATTATCTTTATAAATTTCACCTAAACTTCCATAAAAGTCTTCTAACTCACTCTGTGTTCCTGTTAAGTCAGGTCTAAAACTAACATTAATAGGAGGAAACGATCCTGCAATTTGACAATTCTTACCTGATATTTTGATAGACTCTTGAACCAAATCTAAAGCTCTTTTTACAAGCTCTTTATAGTCATGTTTAGTAGAATCTTTAGCGAGTATTATTGGTGTTGCATAATAATTGCTCGTTGTAATTACGTCTGCCCCTGCTTCTATATTATCAAGGTGTATTTTTAATATTGCTTCAGGTTTATTTATCAGAGCATGAGCTGACCACAATGATTTCTTCCAATCTGGCAGTTCTTCTCCATTAACTGCTAATTGTGTTCCTAGAGCTGCATCAAGAATAAGAGTATTCATTTATCACCTTTATTATGAAATTTAATAAGCCTTTGTTTCCACTTATTCGTATAATGATCAAATTCACTATTATTTACAATAAACTTTTTATATTCTTGATTACGATCAACCATTAAGACTACTGATTGTTTTATGTTTGTACCATACATCACATTGTGTGCATTAGCATATGCAGAACACTGCAAGAAATAATCTTCAATCCATTCTTTAGGTTTTACTTTCTTGGCAGTTTTAAAATCAATTAGAGACTCCTCACCATTATAAATTCCGATGCAATCAGCCGTTCCTGCATAAAGCCCATCTAAGACTAGGCCTGATTCAAGACCCCAAACTTCATTAATATCATTTACTAAATTATTGATAAAAATCTCAAGAATAAGGATTGAGGTTTTAGAAATATAAGAACCATCATCTATTATTTCCCACTCCTTATCTTGTAAATAGTTTTCAAGTGCATTATGGACATTTGAGCCAATTGATGAGCTCTCTTGTAATATTCTTTCGGCCTCTGCATGGCCTACTCTTCTTTTCCATTCCTCAATACCAGATTGGTCCGATGTTGAGGATAAAACATTAGTAACTGAGGGAACTTCTTTACCTGTTGAATCAACATAAAACCTCCCAAATTCATTTTCTACTCTTTGTAGGTCAGGATATATAAATTTATCTTTAATCAATTTCATCTATTATTTTTTTCAATGGTAAAAGATGTTTTTCATAGTTTTTCCAATAATTCAGACCAGATTTATAAATAGGTTGTCTTACCTGCTCAGCACTTGGAGTTTTTACTGGTCTTGAAGAGTTATAAAACTCAAGACATTCTTTTTCAAATGGTAATTCGCAATAATCTATTAATTCCCGAATTGTCTTTTCAGTCTCATTTATAACATCGTCATAATGAACAGTTAAAATATCTTCACCGTATACTTCATGCCAATGATTCATGGCTTTTATGTAGTCAGAATAGTAATTACCCAAATCTGCAAGGCTATATGTAAAGAGCTGTCCCCTTGCAAAAAACTGCTTAAAACAACTAAAGCAAGTATCCATTGCATCTCTTCTTGTATCAATAATTTTGGCATTTGGTAAGATTGTTTTTATGAGGCCTATGTGGATAAAATTGTTAGGCATTTTATCAATGAACATTGGGGCATCATTTCTTGCCCACTTTGTTTCCTCCAAGTATTCTTTACCTAAATTGCTTAATTCAGAATTTTCTAAGTGCAGTAAGGAATCAGGATAAGAAGATTGATTATCTGCATTTAATTCAGCTGCTATTTTAATAATATTTGGTAATTCTTGCGTACCATCCACTTTACTATGTGATGAAATAATTTGATCAACCAAGGTTGAGCCAGATCTCGGCATTCCAAGTACAAATATTGGATCTTGATTTTTTACTGAGGATTTAGAAAAATCTTTTATATTTTCTTTACTAAAAAAGTCTAGAATTTTTTTTGTGTTTTCAGTTGTGTCTTTTGAAGAATATTTAATGAGATTTTTTTTAACTTTATTTCCTGCAGAATAATTTAAAAATGAATTATCAAAATCTTTTCTTACTTCATATGCTTTTCCAAGAGCAAAATGCATTTGAGATTTTTCTATATCTGGTATGCCTGAATTAAGTTTTTCCTCCATATCTCTAATTTCCTTATCTTCAAAAGAGTATGTTTTCAGATTAGCTAAACTCCAGTAAGCTTCACCAGATTTTTCATTATACGAAATTGTTTTTTTATAAGATTCAATAGAATTATCAATATCTCCAATTGTTTTATAAACATGGCCTAAACTTAGATGAACTCTAGGACTATTAGGTTTGAATTCAATCGCTTTAAGGTATGCATCTTTTCCAGCTTCATAATTAGCTAATTTAGTAAGCACTGTTCCATATTCTGCCCATATCAATCCATTTTTAGGCTCCATTTTAAGAATATTAGTGAAAGATTTTTGTGCCTTATCAAGTTGACCGGTTACACTGAAAACTTGTGCTAAATTTGCCCATGCTAGGCTATAAGTTGGATCTTGTTTAAGAGCCCTAGTTAGCATAGCTTCGGCAATATCATGATTTCCAGATTTAAATGCAAGTATTCCCATAAATCTCAATGCATCAATATTATTTTCGTCTTCAATTAACACTTTCTTGAATGCATCCTCTGCTTTTCTATACCTTGATGCATGAAGATGTCTAACTCCTTTATACAAGAGACCATAATCTTCGTTATTTTCAAAAAATTCTTTTATAAGATTGTCTGCCTCATCAGCTCTATCAAGTTTTACAAGAAGATTTGATAACTGTTTAACAGCACTAAAATCAGAGAATTTTTCAATAAATCTATTTAACAGAAAAATAGCCTCGGAGTCCCTTTCGAGAAATTCATTTAGGCGTATTTCAATTTGAAGTAGCTTTTTGTCATTGTTCTTGAATTCAAGGGCCTTATGAGTAAATTCAAGGGCTTTTATTGGATTGTTTAATTTTATGAAACAGTCAATTAAAAGATAAATTGAATTTAATTCATTTGGGAATACTTTTATGATTTCATTTAACTGAATTACAGCTTGTTTATATTCTTTTTTATGAATTAATTCAGTTGCATTCTGGTATGCTATCTCTACAGAATTTTTTTTATCCATATGTTTAAGAAAAACTTATCAGTAAATCAAGACTGGAATCTATCATTAATTTTTATACCTATTTTACTCTCATTTTTAATTTCTTTATACGTTCTTATTGACGTTGATAAATCAACAGAAACTCTTAAATCCATGTATGAATTTGCAGGTGTGAGACTTGAAAATATTTATGAGTTTGGGGCTTTTGGAGTAATAGTTTTTTTATTTGCATTATGCCTTCTTCCAATAGGATCTAAAAAAATCATATTAAATGAAAGACCAATATTTGATAATCTTTCATGGGGTGCAATGATGTTCGTTGCAGGAATGGGCGCATCAATACTGTGGGCATCGCCAGTTGAATGGGCTCAAACAATGAATTCCTCTCCTTTCGGTCTTGATAAGTCTTCAAGTAAAATAATTGAATACAGTCAAGCATATCCATTATTTCATTGGGGCTTTGCGGGATGGGCATTTTATGCCTTGCCTGGAGTTGCTTTTGCCATTGCCATTAGTAGTAATCCTAATGTTCAATTATCCTTTGGAGGAATCTTTATAAATCAAAATAATGCTTTAGCTATTATTTTTAAAAATCTTTTAGATATTGTTTTTATACTTGCTATTCTAGCTGGAGCTGGCGTTGGTATGGGTGTTTCTTTTCCAGTAATAGCTGAAATGACATCTTATTTACTTGGTTTTGAAAATTCGTTTAGTTTTCAAATAGTAATACTTTTTGTTTGCTTGTTTATTTTTGGAGGAAGTGTATACAAAGGACTTGAAAACGGTATCAAGAGACTAAGTAATTTCAATGTCTTTCTTGTAATGTTGATGCTCTTAATAATACTTTTACTTGGCCCAACTCAATACATTATTAATAATGCTTTAAATTCCTCTGCTTTCATGATTAAAAATTATATTAATATGAGTTTTTTCTCAGAAAGCTCTTTTGCACAAAGTTGGACTGTTTTTTATTGGGCATGGTGGATGGCAATGGCGCCATTTGTTGGAACTTTTATTTTACAAATATCAAATGGTAAATCTGTCAGGCAGATGATAATAGGAACAATTTTAATAGGTTCTCTTGCAACTTTCCTACACTTTTATGTACTCGGTGGGTTAACTTTGAATTTATATGAAAGAGAAATAATGAATATTCCAGAGATGGTAAAAAATATTCCTAGTGGCAGAATTGCATTAGAAGCTTTATTGACCCTCCCTGCTGGATATTATTTATTAATTCTCTACGCATTTATTGCAACCATCTTTTTGTGTACAACTTATGATTCATGTTCTTACGTCTTAGCATCTACTGCAATGAAACAAGCATCAATAAAACCAACTAAATCTTTGCGAATTATTTTTGCATTCTTACTTATAGTACAGCCAATTATAATAATGTCACTTGAAGGAATTGATAGCATAAAATATATTCTAGTACTTTCTTCAATTCCTCTATTATTGATATATGTTCTTATGATTTTATATATTTTTAGAAATGCTTTTAAAAACTAGCAACGGCTCGGCATATATTCATAATTTTGACCATATCGATTATGAAAAAGAAATTGTGCTTTTTATTCCTGGTGCTGGAATGGATCATAGAGTTGCTGACCTTATTTCACTTGATAGCAACAAATATAATAAAGTTATATCAATTGATCTGCCTGGTCATGGTGGATCAACACCTACAGATGCAAAAAGTATTGAGGATTACTCAGACTTTATATACGATTGCTTAAAAGAACTTTCACTCACTAAAATTCACATATGCGGGCATAGTATGGGTGGGTTGGTATGCATCCATCTTACAAGTATTCTTAACAACAAATTTAAAAGTACTTCAATTATTAATTGTCAGTACCCTCTTTTTGTTGGCTCTGCATTGTTAGATGGTTCTGCAAAGAATTTAGACGGAGCGGCTGATTTTTTATCTAAATATGGTGTTCATAAATTACCAAATATAGAAAAGCCAAGGCAAGCTTTTGGCGCATTGGGAAGTAGTTTCTATAAGAAGACTCATGGAAAGATAAGAAGTCCTTATGGATCGAAGGAAGTTGATGATCCAGATCGAGAAATTGCTTTATATGGCCTGAAAAAATTATTTAATCAAATCTCAAAAGATATCCTTTCGATTGATATGAATGCATGTATGAAATTTAAAATGGATAAATCTCAACTAAAATCTATTAAAAATATAAATGTAATTATTGGAGAAATGGATCAATTAGTTTCAGAGAAAAAAATTAATGAAATGCTGCTTATGTTTGGAAGCTCAAAACTAAAAAAAATGGAAGGTGTTGCACACTTTCCATTTTTTGAAGATCCTATGGTTTTAAATAAAACCTTAGAGGATGTTTTTAGTACTTATATCTAATTCTAATACCAAGAACTCTTGGCTGAGAACTTGTCAATCTAAATTCACTAAAATCACTATAAAGACCTAATACAGGTCTTGTATCATTTGCATTATTAAGGAATATTTCACCAGACATTCCACCACCAAAATCCATTCCAGTTCGTAAATTCATAATTGAATATGAAGGCATTGGTGTAGTATTAGTTTCATCATACCAACGTTCACCGGTATATGATGAATCCATACTAAAGTAAGCTGGCTTACCATTTACGACAAAATCCTTATCAAGAGTGAAGATAAATCTTTTTTCTGGAACATATGCAAGAGTATTTCCTTTATTACCAAGCACAGTACCACCTGCATCGACAATATCATCATCCATTGTAGGATCATTAAAATTAGCCATTAGAGACATTGAAAATGAGTCAGAAAGATTAAAATAGGACATTAATTCAGCTCCATGCACTGTCGCCATTCCAACATTGTCTACATATGCAACAGTTAAAAGATCATAAACATATCTTGTTGATTGGTAATCTTCCCAATTCATTGCATAAATTAAACCATTAAAAGTAACCTTTCCATCTGCTAATGATGACTTCCATCCAAACTCAAGATTTCTTAAAAGATCTGATGTATAAGTATCTGGAACGAGCTCAGCAGTTCTTCCAGTAGTTCTGTTAATACCACTTGGTCTAAAACCTTCTGAGTATGTTCCATAAACCATTAAATTATCGTTGGGTCTATGAGCGATATTAAATTTAGGTGCAACACCACTGTCTTCGAACTCATATGTATTAGTTCTGCCAACGAATCCTAAATTAGGTTCAGTCTCAAAGTACCCAAAATATCCATCTTTAGCATCAAATTTATTCTTTGTTTCAAATTTCCTAAATCCAACTGTAAGATCAGTTTTATCTGATGCAGGAATAGTGACTTCACCGAATACAGCTCTTTGCTTGTCACTTCTAACGTTATCTTGGGTCCACCACCTATTATCAATTACGGTTAGTGACGGAGAGAGTTGTCCCATAAAGTCATAATAAGTTTGATATTCATGATCATTTGTTTCATGAAATGCACCGAGTATCCATTGATAACCGGAATCAGTTACAGATTGAATTCTAAATTCATTAGATGCTCTTTCAAAATCATCAAATTGTGTATAGAAAACTCTTGGGTCTGTTGAAGCATAGTAATCATAATCATAATAATATGCAGCATAATAATCATAACCATAATAATAAACGTACTGCGTATAGTCATATGTGTATGCGATATCTCTATCAAACATTGAACTTGTAAAAGTGAAGTCAATAGAGTCTGTTAAAGCTCCATTAAGTGTTAACGAGGCTTGTTCAAAGTTATCACCAAAAGTTTCTGGTGTGTATCTTGAAACTTTTCTAGCACCCTCGGCTGGATCAGATTCCCAAGATCCATTTGAAAAGTATTCTTGTTTTAAAAAAGAAAGGTCTAGGTTGAGCCCACTTTCAAATTCATTGGAGAATCTTACTCTATGTCCTTTTTTATCACTAGAATTATAGTCATCCTTTAATTCAATATAGTCGGCGTTTGAGTGTGCTCCGAGATATGTAAAGTTTTGAGTTGTTGCAACATTATCTAACCAACCACCTGCATGAACATCATACATGCTTATTCTAAGTGCAGCTGAACTCATTGAGTCATCAACAAAGCCAAGGGGTATATTTACAAATCCTTCAAGAGATCTATCTTTACCACCATCGTGAATATCACCATACTCAACATCAAAACCTAAATCTACTTCATCGGGATTAGGTTTTTTTGTAATAATTCTTACAGTACCTGCCTGTGAGGATGAACCATATAATGTTCCTTGTGGCCCTGTAAGAACCTCAACTCTTTCAATATCGTACACATGAAGATCGGGGTTACCTCCAATTGTTGATAATGGCTGTTCATCAATATATAAAGCAGTTGAAGCTTGTGCACCAGCTCTATTTCCAAATCCACCATCAGATACACCTCTTATATAGAAAAAGGAGTTTCCACTTCCGCTATCGTCAACAGTAATACTTGGAACTAAATTAGCAATATCATTAAAATCTGAAATATTCTTTGCTTCAAGTTCCTCCGAGGTTATAGCTTGAACTGCCATTGGAAGATCTTGAAGATTTGATTCTCTCTTAGAAGCAGTTACTACTACTTCTTCGACATTCTCATTAGCAAATGCAGAATCTGTCTGAGAAAAGCCAAGACCTATAGACAAAGCTCCAAGATAAGACATTGCATTCTTATTATCTCTAAAAATATCTTTTAGCAATAAAGTTAAAGGATCTGATTTCTTTTGAAATAGTGGTTTAAGTATTACTTTGTTTGTGTTCATAAACTCCCCCTCGAAAAACACGAAAATAATAAAAATTATTAGAAAAGTATAGCACTAAAGGTAAAAAATTAGTTAATTAATGGTTCAAATAGTAATTCTATTCCCCATTTATAAGGCTTTGGCCAATCATGATTATTTTTGTGATCCAGAATGGATGTAATTGTTTTATTATTTTCGCAATCAGTGAATTTCTCAATAGATATTTTTGTTGGAATTTCTTTCTCTATAAAAGATGAATTTTTACAGTTCAGAGTACCCTTCCATGCTAATACAGTATTTTTCATTGGTTCATAAAAATATCCATCAGATGCAACAATATCTACAGGAGGTACAGTGAAATCATTCAATGCACCATAAATTACCATTGATACAGGTTTTTTTGGGATGCAGCTCATCCCCAAAGCCTGCATTCCTGAAATATTTATTATTCCATCTACTTTATCTCCTAAATTACAACCAATTGATTGGGCTAGCATTCCGCCATTACTCATTCCAATTACTATTACTTTTTTAATATCATACTTACCCTTATGATGGTCAATAACCTTTTCAATAAAGCCTAAATCGTCATCGCAACTTGCCCATGAGCATCTGTGGGGATTCTTACAATCTGGAGGATATGGATAATAATCCCTATCAATATCACATATATCACCTTTTGGTCCTTTACCAACTGAGCCTGCTAAATCATTCCAAGAGCTAAAAAATCTTAAGCCTTCATTGAATGATTTACCTTCTGGATAAACACCAATAAAATTTCTTGATTCAAGAAATTTATTAAAATTTGCATTACCTTTTCTAATAAAAGTATTAGCATTTCCTGTATACCCGTGTAGACCAACTACCAAAGTCATATTTTTTTCTAAATTTAGTGGCTCATAAGTATAAAAAGTTCTAATTGATGAATTATGCATAATTTTGGTTTCTTCTAATTTATCTATATTGTTAGAGCAACTAGAAAAGATAATTAAGGCAATAATTAATCTAATCATTTTTAATAAACTCGACTATTTCAGACATAAAATTTTCTTTACATTGCTCATTTTGTATTTCATGGCGCATTCCAGGATATTTTAGCAACCTAACATTATTGAACTTTTTATTTAAAAAGATCTTTAATCCATCAATTCCTCTTCCATTTTTGATGCAAGGGTCTTCACTTCCAGCAGCTAAAAGAATTTTAACTTCTTTGTTTAGTTTTTCGTAATTATTATTCTCTAAGATCATCTCCCCTCCTTTAACAAAATCTTGCCACAAAGAATTTGAGCAATTAAAACCGCAGTTCGGATCATCAATATATTTTTTTACTACTTCAGTATCCTTTGATAACCAATCAAAATCTGTCTTTGCACTTTTAAAAAATGAGTTTAGTCTTTTGAAAGTAGCCTTGTGAAACTCACTATTCATATTAATTTTAAGAACTCTTCTTTCGATCATTAAAACTAATTTTATAAAAAATAATTGAACTTTTGATGGCAAAAAGGCACCTGAAATCACTATACCACTGAGATTTTTTATTTTTTTTGCAGATGCCATTGCAATAAATCCACCCATACTGTGCCCATATATAAATGTGGGTAAATTTGGAAACAATTTGCAAAAATAATTTGATATCTCAGTCGCTTCATTTATGACCTTTTCCCAACCACTCTGAGCTGAAAAGATACCTTCACCATTTTCTTTATTTCCTCCATGACCTAAATGATCATGTCCAACAACATGGAATCCATTCCTATTTAAAAATTCTGCAACAAAATTATATCTATTTATGTGCTCTGCCATACCGTGATGAATAAAGAAAATACCAACAGGATTATCTAAATCTGTTTTCCAAAAATTTACCAATAATTCTTTATGATTGATTTTGACTGATATTTTTTCCATAAAGTTATAAAATATAATCACTTTTTTATAAGAAAAATGCAAAACATATATATTAGCGGTACTGGTTTTTGGATTCCTGAAGATGGTCTAACTACGAATGATGAAGTAGTTAAATCATATAATACATATGTAGATAACTATAATCTAGAAAATAAAAGCGCCATTGCCTTAGGTGAACTCGAAGAAATGTCGCATTCAAGTGCTGAATTTATTGAGAAAGCTTCTGGAATTAAAACCCGGTATCTTTATGATAAAGAAAGTTGTCTTGATCCAAATAGGATGAAACCAAAGACAAAACCAGAGTTACCTGGTAATACTTCATTATTAGCTGAGATTGGTATAGATTCAGCTAAAAAAGCAATGCGTGATGCCGATGTAACTGCAGAAGAGATTGATGGTATTATTTTAGGTACATCACACTCTGCAAGAAACTATCCTGCAATTGCAATTGAAGTTCAAGAAGCTCTTGGAATAAATGGATATGCCTATGACATGTTAGTTGGCTGCTCATCAACTACATTTGCTATAAGTAATGCTATTAGTGATATAGCCTCCGGTTTAGCTTCAACGATTTTAGTCATTAATCCAGAGTTAACCTCTCCTGGAAATGATTTTAGAATTAGAGATAGTCATTTTATTTTTGGTGATGCTTGTGTTTCAACTATTGTTCAAATTAATCCAAAAAATCCTTCAAATTCATTCAAAATAAAAGATAGAGAGTTACTAACACAGTTTTCCAATAATATAAGAAGTGACTTTAGTTATATGAATAGGACTGATGGCTTAAATAGAGGTGATGAAGTAATGTTCAGACAAAATGGTAGAAGTGTATTTAAAGAAGTTTGTCCTATGGTTGTTGATATAATTTCGAATCAACTCTCAAAACTAAAATTTACCTCAGATGATATTAAGAGGTTTTGGTTGCATCAAGCTAACGGAAATATGATTAATTTCGTTGCAAAAAAACTTAAAGGAGAAAATTATAGAAGTGAGGATGCTCCAATGGTCTTAGAAAAGTATGGAAATGTTGCCTCAGCAGGTTCTGTTATCGCTTTTCATGAAACAAAAGATGACTTTAAATCAGGAGAAATGGGTGTTATTTGTTCTTTTGGTGCAGGATACTCAATATGCTCACTAGTCGTGGAGAAGGTTTAATATGGATACATCAATAGTAATTTTCATAATAACCCTGATTTTTATGAGCTTTTATATCTTTAATGAGGCTAGGCCAGAAGGTTCTAAATTTTCTGAAACTATCCGGGATACTCTAAAAAGATTTTTTAGAAAAAGATAATGTTGTCAATTAATTCCTGCAGAGTAAGAAGATTTACTTTAATAGTTGCTGTTATTTTAGCTGCTGCCATAGGGAGTATGGCTTCAACTAGTGCTGGCACTGATTCTTGGTACCTATTATTAAATAAAAGTGAGCTTAATCCTCCTAGTTATGTTTTTGGCATAGTTTGGCCAATTCTATATATCTTGATGATGGTCTCAGCATTCCTTGCTCATAAAAAAATTTTTTCAATCTTTATAATTCAATTATTTTTTAATGCTGCATGGTCTTGGTTGTTTTTTAGGTTTCAAATGCCTTTGATTGCGCTTCTGGATATATATTTACTAATAGCAATAAATATTTATATCTTAAATTTAATGTACAAAGAAAATAAAGTAGCCTTCTTTTTATTTATCCCATATGTTGTTTGGATATCTTTTGCGAGTTACCTAAACTTATTTATTGTTATAAATAATTAACAAATCCTATAACTAAGCCTGTCATACAGGATGCTAAAGTTGCTCCAATTAGTGCCTTAAGAGAGACACTTACTAAATCATTTTTTCTTTCAGGAGCCATAGCTCCAACACCAGCTACAAGAATACCGACTGAAGAAAAATTAGCGAAGCCACACAAAGCATAAAGCGTAATAAGTTTTGACTGCTCTGATAAAAGACCGGGTTCTAAATTTGCTAATCCTGCATATGCAACGAATTCATTAAGTGCGGTCTTGATTCCTAATAATTGGCCTGCAACAACAGCCTCTTCCCAAGGGATACCCATTAACCAACATATTGGAGCAAAAACAAAACCTAGAATTGCTTGCAATGATAAATCCTCATTTATTATTCCCAGCAAAGAATCAACTAATGCAACTAATGTAATAAAAACTATTAAGATCGCTCCAACACTCAGTGCGATTTCAAGACCATCTCTAGTTCCTTTAGTTATTGCATCCATTGAACTGTTATACAGTTTCGGCAGCTTAGACTCATCAAAAGTTGTAACTACATTTGATGGCATCATAATATTTGAATAAATAATTGCTGCAGGAACTGATATTACAGAAGCAGTTATAAGATGTTGAATTAAATTAATATCTGGAAATTGTCCACTGAGGATTGTAACTAAGGCTACCATTATAGAGCCAGCAACTGTCGACATCCCTGCTGTTAAAAGTATTAAAAGCTCTTTATTGGTTAGTTTTGAAAGATAAGGCCTAATTAGCAAAGGAGCCTCAACCTGACCAACAAATACATTGGCAGCTGCGCCTAAACCAATTGGACCACCAATGTTAAATAGTTTCTGACATACCTTTGAAAAAGCATCCACAATAATTTTTAAGACTTTGATATGCCATAACCATGCGGTTAAAGCAGACATAACAAGTATGAAAGGCAAAATACCAAAAGCAAAATAAGCCGACTGCACTTGAGCTGATGGATCAGATTGAACAAATGGCAATCCTGGGCTTGATAGGAAACCAAACAAAAAAGAAGTACCTTTTTGTGTTGCATTTTGAAGAGCAATAACACCATCGCCTAAAGATTTAAAAAAGGAAACAATTATAGGAATTTTAATTAATATAAAAGCCAAAAATATTTGAAAGAGAATCCCCACAGCAATGTTTCTAAAATTAATTTCTCTGATATTGGATGAGAATGGAATAGCTAGGGCAGTTAAGCCTATAAATCCAATTAAAAGTTGTAGGTAATATAAATCCATGTTGTTAATAAAGTTTTATGGCTTTTACTCTTTCTTCAAGGAAATCGTGCGCTAAAACACCTTTATCGTCCTCATTATAAACTGATTTAAGAACAACCTCTGGAGAAGGGTGAAGGAAAAAAGGCATGCTATATCTTGATTTGGAATCATTAGCACTGTACTCAACAACTCTATGTGGCGTGCTTTTAAGATTACCTTCTGTGATAAGTTGCATCATATCACCAATATTACAGACAATACCTTTAGAATTTGGCTTAATTTTTATCCATTCATCATCCTTATTTTTGACCTCAAGACCTCCCTCCTCTGCGCCGACAAGAAGAGTTATAAGGTTTATGTCTGCATGTGCTCTGGCTCTTAAAACATTTTCATCTGATTCAATTGGAGGATAATGAAGAAGCCTAAGCGTTGAATTGCCTTGAATAACTTTGTCTTCAAAAAAGTTTTTTGGTAGCTCGAGAACTAATGCAATTGACTCAAGAACTTTTACTCCAAGATGATTAAGTGATTTAAATAAGGTATTAAAATGAGTATTAAAATTTTGTAACTCATCTACCTTTATATTTTCATGTATTCTTGAATCATAATTTGAATTTACTTCAGGGCCTAAATGCCAAAATTCCTTTAGATCAGCAACATTTTCACCTAAAGCTGTTTCTTTTCCAAATGGAGTATAGCCTCTGGCTCCTCCTATTTCAGGTTTTGCATATTTATTTTTAATACTCTCTGGTAGATCAAAAAACTCTTTAGCGCAAGAATAACTATCTTCTAATAAAGAGTCATCAATATCATGGTCGACGATTGTAAAAAATCCATGCGTATTCAAAGCTTCTTTTAAGACTTTTAAATCTGATTCGCTTTGATTTTGTAGTGATACAAGAGAAATTTCAGGAATTATTGTGCTCATATTTTCATTCTATCAAAAAAAAGGGCGGAAAAACCGCCCTTTTTACTAATAGAAAGTAAATTAGAATTCGTATGAAAATCCTAATTGGAATCTATAAGAAGATGTATTTCTATCGATAAAAGAAGAGTCATCTCTTATACCTGTAATAATCCATCTTCCTTGATCATCAAGACCATCAGTCTCAAGAATTTCGGATGTGCTGTACTTAAAGTATCTTAGTCCATCAGTATCATTGAAGTAATTAAGAATATTAATAGCATCAAAATAAATCGTGAATTTATCATCATCCATAAAACCAGGAATTTCTTGAGCAATTCGCATATCAAGTGATCTATAGTAATCAGCATTACCAATATTTCTTGGTGCAATTGATCCACCGTAGCCTGAAAGACCTAGATCATCAATATGTTGAAGAACTACTCCTTCTTCAACTCCGCTGTAGACAACATTTGGATCACCTGGCGCAGGAATATAAGCAAGTACATTATTACTATAATCAAATAATGAATACCTTCTCCAAGTATAACTGTAAGGTCTTCCTGATTGAGCGTTCCAGAACAACGAGAATGTTGTTGCTCTTCTTGAACCTTCATTCATTACATAATCTAATCCTGCAATCAATCTATGATCTGTATTCCATAAAGACTCACCAACAGATGGTGATAATGCATCTGCTCTAGCGGTTCCTCTATAGTTAGATTGAGCTCTAGATGATGTGCCATCCCATAGAGAGTCAGAATCAACATTTGTATAACTAGCAAAAGCATTTACGCCATTGTCAAATTGTTTATCAATAGACAAAGTAAATGACTCCATGCCACCTTTGCTTGTATTTCTCATAACAATGTTTTGAGTATACTCTTCACTATAAACAGTTCTTCCATCAGCTGCTACTTGAACAACATCACTAGCTTCCACACCTAAATCAGTAAAATCGACTGCGTCCATAACTTCACTCTTAATGTAATTAGCTGTAAGTCTAGCTCCACCTCTTAAATACAGTGTTAAGTCCATAGACATTTTTAAGTCTGATGGAACATTGAAGTCTGGATGGTTTGCTACAGCAGAACCTGCACCAGCATAGGCTGATAAATCTGCACAAGGTCCATTTTCATTAGGTTGAGCATCTGGCAAGAGACAAGCTAGGTCGAGACCATCATAATAATCTCTCCAGTCTCCGGTTCCAAGATTGATGTCATAACCCCTTGAGGTAAATATTGTGGCAACACCTGTATTAGCTGCAGGGTTTGTTAACCAAACTGTAGGTACTCTTCCTGAGAATACACCAATACCACCAGATAATTCAGCACCTTCAATTCTATCCATGCTACTAATTAACTTAGTGCCTCCAATATCAAGCTTATATCCGAATCTTGGCTGTATAACTTCTGAATCAAGAGGAAGATTATTAGCAAATCCAGCTAGTGCTTCAAATGCAGGATTGTAGCCTGCAGTATTTGTTGGCTGTTCAATAGTATCAACTCTTACTCCAAAATTTAGTGTAAGAATATCGCTAACATCAACTACATCCTCAACATAAAAAGTAGACATGTCACTATCAACAACTGCGGCACCAGTCGAGAGATTACCATCAACAGGTTTAATGAAACGCATATAAGTTACGTTACCATTTAGGAAATCGTCGACACTATTCCATCTCCACCTTCCATTTTCATATGCAATAAATAAGTTTGACACAAATTTTTCATGCATATCATAACCAACTGAGATTGTATGATTTCCTCTTAAAAGCGTAGCCTTTAAGTTTAAGATTTGTTCATCAATATTTGTCTCGTTAGCACTTCTGTACTGTTCACTTGTTGGATAAGCATATTCACCACTCGATAATCTAATTCTGTGATGTCCAAAGTTTTCACCACCAAGGGAATCTTGGTCATTTTTATAAACGATATCCGTATATTTCATCTCAACAGAAAGATCATCACTTATATCACCAATATATGCGAAAGTATTTTTCTGTCTATCAATTGGATATACATAGTAATGAGATGAAAATACATAGTTTGAAGCTGGTCTATCGTACTCTCTATAATTAATATCTTGAGTATCTTGATAAATATATTCCACTCTATGATTCTCATTGATTGTGTAGTCAAGCTTGACTAGAGTTTGTTCCTGAGTCTCAGGTGGTGTATTAAAGATTGGCCACCCAGCATCATAGTTATATCTATCCATAAGGAAGTCTTTAATTTGAAGTAATTCTGCTTCATCTTCTGCAGCAATAGGCTGTGAATTATTTGGTGAGAATCTTTCAGACTCTTCATAGCCAACAAAGAAGAATAATTTATCTTCAATTATTGGTCCACCAACTACAAAGCCTTTTGTCTCATCTGAGAACTGACTAACAGGCTCCCCTAAAACATCGCCAACATTTGTCTGATCAGTATCATAACCATAAAATTTACCTTTTAGTTCGTTAGTACCTGACTTTGTGACAGCATTAATGTTTGCACCACCAAAGTTTCCTTTAGTAACGCTATAAGGTGCAAAATCAACTCTGATCTGAGCGAGTGTTTCAACACTAATTGGGTTTCTTACTGAAGCAAATCCATTAGCATTTAAGCCAAGTGGATCATTAGCAGCAACACCGTCAATCGTGAAGTTGTTATATCTATTATTTGAGCCTAATGCTGAGATCTGAACATCTCTAAAAGTACCTTGTATTGAGAATCTTGAATCTCTTTTCAAGAAATCGCCAAGGCCTTTATCGATGGAAGCTGTTAAAGCAATATCATCAGCTGTAATTGTTGATCCAGGTCCAGAAGATGAAATTCCAGATCTAACACCTGTTACAACTACATCTTCTATTGCTGTTGAGCTAACAAGAACAACATCAAATGAATTTGATTCAGCTAAGGTTAAATAAACGTTATCAACCCTTTCTGTATTAAATCCAGCAGCGCTGGCAGTAATTACATAGGGTCCTCCGGGTCTTAAACCGGAAAAGTTAAAATTACCAGAATCATTAGCAGCTGAAGACTTTGTGCTACCAGTTGGAACGTGTTCTACCGTAATGGTTGCTCCTGGTACATTAACTGAACCAGAAATAGACGAAGACGTGTCATTTGCAGCAAAAGAAAAGCCGATAAAGAAAACTGATAAAGAAATTAGAATTTTTTTCATAATACT
>ENA-OSEY01000842-OSEY01000842.1-marine-metagenome-genome-assembly--contig:-NODE-842-length-21609-cov-4.714704_pt1 | contig 21609 bp, 20 predicted proteins | sample MGYA00248465_ERZ534230 | MGnify/ENA primary metagenome ERZ534230 (study PRJEB26409, sample SAMN06344110) | marine metagenome | isolation source: Sea water from surface | place: Atlantic Ocean:Southern...
AGAAAAACAAAAGGCCCACATTAAAGCAGAAAAAGTAAAAGCTTTAGATACTACTGCAGCTGGAGATACCTTTAATGGTGCCTTAGCCACAGCATTTTCCTTTGATGTTGATATAATTAAAAGCATCAAATTTTCAAATGCAGCTGCTGCATTTTCAGTAACTAGACTTGGTGCTCAAGATTCAATTCCAAAATTAAATGAATTAGATAAAAAGTTTCAAAATTATGTTTATAGTTGAAAATTATACTTTTTCAGTTTTTCTCTGTTTTATAACAATGTTATGTTGGGGTTCATGGGCAAATACTCAAAAACTTTCTCCAAAATCTTGGCCTTTTACATTGTTTTATTGGGATTACGCCATTGGTGTTCTTTTATTTTCCTTGCTAATTGGAATTTCACTTGGTAGTTTCGGAGAAAGTGGAAGACCGTTATTTGAAGATTTAATGCAAGCTAATTCGGGATCTTATTTAAATGCTTTTCTAGGAGGAGTTATTTTTAATTTAGCAAATTTGATAATTGTTGCCGCAATTAGTATTGCGGGGATGTCTGTAGCTTTTCCAATTGGCATTGGAACTGCACTTATTTTAGGTGTTTTCGTTAATTATGTTTCAACTCCAATTGGAAATCCATATTATTTATTTTTGGGAGTATTTTTAATTGTTTTAGCAATTTTAATTGATGCTATTGCATATAAGTATCATTTGGGTGGTAAGACTACATCATCATACAGAGGGATAGTAATTTCGCTAATCGGAGGTATACTTATGGGATTGTTTTATAGGTTTGTTGCCTCTTCAATGTCTTCTGATTTTAACAATCCTGTGAGCGGTTTGTTTACACCATATAGCGCATTATTAATTTTTTCTTTTGGAATCTTTATTTCAAACTTTATTTGGAATACATATTTTATGTACAAACCAATTGAGGGTGATCCGGTAAAATTTATAAACTATATCTCAAATTCAACTTTAAAAACTCATCTAATAGGTATACTTGGAGGTATTATTTGGTGTGTTGGAATGTCACTAAGTTTAATTTCAAGTGAAAAAGCAGGATATCCTATTTCTTATGGATTAGGCCAGGGCGCAACTATGGTTGCTGCAGCTTGGGGAGTTTTTGTATGGAAAGAATTTAAAGGGGCAAGTTTAAAAATTAGCGTATTGATATCACTAATGTTTCTTTTGTTCATCAGTGGTCTAATCCTTATTATAATGTCAAGGTATAACTAGTTAATTGTTAGATTTTAAAGTTTTTCTTTAATTAACATCATTTAAACTCACTATTTTTTTGAGGATTTGGTCTTATTTCCATTTGACTGTGAGCTTTTACTTCCTTTCTTTCTTGTAACTCCGTAGGAGCCCATAAAAATTTTACCTCGTTTAGTTTTTTTATCACCCTTTCCCATTATTTATTATTTTAAACTTTTTGATTTAAAATATATCTGGGAATTGAACACCTAAGACATATCCGAGAAGCAGTCCTAGTGCAAACATAATTAGTCCTTTAGCGCTAAAGAACCATCCAAAATTTTCTTCCCAAGAATCAGGTATAAAATTACCATCAGCATCTTCAGCTTTTCCAGTTCTGGTGAGATAACCTGCATAGAAGTACACTCCTGAAACAAGGATTACTATAAAAATAAGAGTTATTATAAATTCATTCATATTACTGTTTTTCAGTAAGTTAACAAGAAAAAATAAGAAATCAAAATTTCAAAATTTTACTTCTTTATAATTACATAAGACTAATAGAATAATTAATCAGTTACAATCATTTCAATTTTATTGTTTCTTAAAGTATCTAAAGTATTTGATAAGTCCTCAGTTTTGAGTTTTTCAAACTTTTGTGCTATTGAATTTAATCTACCTTTTAAAATCTCATAAACTTCTACATAAGAATCAGCAGGTTTAAAATCAGATATTTGGACATTTGCGGCCAAATATCTCAATTTTTCAACCAGCATTTTCTGATATCTAACACCATCTTGTCCAGTACCAGTTATTTTTAATTGAATAAGTTGTTTTTCAATTTCTAAAAATTGGTTTTCAAGCTTATCAACCATTTGTACAAATTCCTTTTTGGAACTTGAGTTTTTTAGCATAGCTTTTAAATCAAGTAACTGTCTCCTAATTACTTCGATTGAGTTGATGTGAGAGATCGTAGTGTTCAAATCTGCATAGATTTTGGTAACTAGCTGATTTTGAAGATTGATGTCCTCTTCAGTTCCTTCTGAATTAGGGTCTTTCATAACTTTTAAAGTCTTAGTCATTGAATTTGCACCTGATTTTAAAGTTATATTGTATGTTCCAGGTGGAGACATTACAGAAAAACTATAAAGACTTTGGTCTGCTCTTTCTTTATTTTTATCAAGAGTAAACCAATCGGCATATAATGGTTTTGTTCTAAAGACGATATTACTCGTTTCCTCATTTGAAAAGTCCCACCAAAGTCTATTAATCCCTTTTTTTGCTTTTTCTTTTATGGTTTTAACAGGTTCATTTTTTTGATTCGTGATTATAATCTCTATGTCTTTTTCTCCGTTAGACCAATAATTAATTGATGCTCCTTTGGGTGGGTCTTGCCCCGTTGAAGCCTCTTTAAGCATTTGAAGACTATTTGTTACATTGTGAAACCTATATGCGGGTTTGATATCAAAAAGGTGGGCTTCTTTTTTTGTTATATTTTGGTCCAGCTGTTGAAGTGGGGACAGGTCATCTAAGATCCAAATTCCTCTTCCGTATGTTCCAACAACAAGGTCATTGAAGTGCTCTTGAACGTCAATCCAATACATAGGGCTTGGAGGCAAGTTTGACATTAAACTTTGCCAATTCTCGCCATCGTCATTTGAAAAGTATAATGCATTTTCAGTACCTAGGTAAAGCAAACCTTCTTTGACAGGATCTTCTTTGATATTTCTAGTGTAACTTAAATTACCAGGCTTAATACCGTTAGTTATTTTCTCCCACGATTTGCCGTAATTCTCTGTTTTGTAAACATAGGGTTTAAAATCTCCAACCTGATGAAACTCAATTGTTAAATAGGCTTTTGCAGGATTCCATTTAGAAGCCTCAATATTTCTTACAACACCAAGTTTTGGAAGTTTAGGAATATTTTTTGTGACATTTTTCCAAGTTTTCCCATTGTCTTGACTTACATGTACTAAACCGTCATTAGTTCCCGCCCAAAAGACCCCTTGTTTTACAGGTGATTCTTCAAAAGCGTATATAACATTCGCATATTCTACCGCAATATTATCTCCTGTTAATCCACCTGAGAAGCCCTGCATTTTTTTATCATTCATTGTTAAATCAGGACTAATTACTTCCCACGATTGACCGTCATTTGTTGTCTTATGTACATGTTGGCTGGTAACATAAACAGTTTTGTTATCATGAGGGGAAATTAAAAGTGGGAATGTCCATTGAAATCGGTATTTTAACAATGAGGCATAACTCCCAGCAGCATATTCTGGCCAGACTTCAAGTTGTCTATATTGTTTTGTTTTTTCATTGTATCTAGTTACTATACCTCCAAGGGAACCTGAACCAGACGCACTTGACCAGACAATATCAGGATTTTTAGGATCAGGAGTTGCAAAGCCGCTTTCCCCGCCACCGACTTCTCTCCATAAACCTGATTGTATCATTCCTGAATGCCACCAATTTTCCATATTTGATCTACTAGGTCCTTTCATAGAAGGTCCGTCTTGTCTGTTGGTTAGTAAGTTATAGGGAATGCTATTATCTGTTGTAACATGGTATAATTGAGCTACGGGTAGAAAAGTTTTCAACCAGGATTTTCCTCTGTTTTGCGAGATTGAGATTCCACCATCACCTGCTACAGCCATTCGGTTTCCATCAAATGGATCGATCCACATTTCGTGATGATCCCAATTTGGAGACGCCAATTGAGGTCCATTTTTGTCTACATATTCTTCTTCTTCATCCCCATCACCTTTTAATGCTTTTGTAACTGAAACACCCCCATCAATACTTGAGAAAAAGTCACTTGTCATAAAATATATCTCATTTGGATTATCTGTAGAGGCTGCAGTTCTGGTATAGTACGCTTGCCTTCCTCCTAAGTTTCTGTTTGAGTTGACAAGTTTAAATGTTTTACCATTATCATCAGATCTCCATAGTTCACCCGATTCGGTTTCTTTTCCATTATAAGGCACACCGTCTCCTGTTTCAATCAATGCATAGAGTCTATCAGGATCTGCAGGAGTCATTGCAAGAGCAATTTTACCCACATCTTTTTTGGGTAATCCATTTCCTTTTAGTTTAGTCCAATTAATACCTCCATCTACAGATTTAAATATTCCACTTCCTGGACCTCCACTAATTCTTCTCCATGTTTTTAAATCTAACTGCCATGCTCCGGCAAATAATATTCTAGAATTGTCAGGATCCATGACCATATCAGAGATACCAGTATTACTGTCAATAAAGAGAACATGTTTCCATGATTCCCCACCATTTTCACTCATAAAAACACCTCTTTCTTTTTGAGGTGAGTAAGCATGTCCTAAAGATCCAACATAAATTAAATCCCTATTTTTCGGGTGAATAATGATTCTACTAATTCTTCCTGTATTTTCTAGACCTAAATGTTTCCAGGTTTCACCTCCGTCCTCAGATTTGTAAACTCCATTACCAATAGACACATTAGATCTAATTGAACTTTCACCAGTTCCAACGTAAATAGTCATTGGATCTGAAGGAGCAACTGAGATGGCACCTATAGAATGTACCTCTTGATTATCAAAAATAGGACTCCAATTTAGTCCTCCATCAATAGTTTTCCAAACCCCTCCAGAGGCGGCCCCAACATAATACGTCATAGGATCATTTGGAATTCCAGCTACTGTTGTAACCCGATTTCCAATTGGGCCCACATGTCTGAATTCCATTTCTTTTAAATTGTCATTACTTAAGGTTTGTGAAAATGATAAGTTCGAGCATAAAAAATAAATTGTGAGGATTAATTTAAGGGAGAGTTTTTTCATTACTTAAGATTTATAGAATTAGAGTAAAAATTATTTAATGGTCATTCATGATAGTTAAAATAAGAAATTTAGTGATAACTGTATATTAAATGAATCGTTTAATTGTGGTTAATAAATTCAAATAACAATTAAGGTAGCATAAATTGAAACTTACCTATGCTAATTAAATCACTAATATTACATTTAAAAGCTTGTTTTTTTTAATTCTATGCATTAATTCATCATTAATTTTAAATTAATCTTATTTTAGAATAAAAATTTGCAAACGATTAATATTTAAAACCAATAAGGACATATTTTTATTCTAAATACAAAACATTATGAAAAAGCTAAACAGAAGAGACGCATTAAGAGCAGGAGGTTTATTTACTTTAGGAACCTTCGCTAATTTTGAAAAGTTGTGGAGTAATTCAGTTAACGATGCAAACCTAAACAACAACAAATTTATTTTTCAAAGCCCTAGTATAAGTGAATACACACCACCAAAAATGCCAAAACTTACGAGTCTTAAAGCAAGACTTCATTGGAACGAAAACCCATTTGGCCCCAGTGAAAAAGCTCTAAACTCTTTTGTCAAGAATGCTAAATCTGGCAACTATTATTCCTGGGATTTATTAAATGATTTTGTAGATAAAATTGCGAAGAAGGAAAATGTAAATACCGATCAAATTATGACTGGACCAGGGTCTTCTGACCTTCTAGAAAAAACTGCAATTTCAATTTTTCAGGAAGGTGAAGGTAACGTTGTAACTGCAGACCCTTGCTACATGTCCTTAGTTAATGTTGTTGGTTCTATGGGAGGAAATTGGAGAGCTATTAAATTAAATGACAATTTTGAACATGATCTTGATGGTATGAGAAATGCAATCGACTCAAACACAAAACTCGTTTATATTACAAATCCGAACAATCCAACTGCGACAATAACGGATTCAAAAAAACTTTTAAAATTTTGTTCTGAAGTATCTGAAAAAATTCCTGTTTTTGTTGACGAAGCCTACATAGAATTGTCACAAGGGGGACTTTCAAACTCCATGGCAGAGTTAGTATCTCAAGGTAAAGATATAATTATAACACGCACATTTTCAAAAATTCATGGTATGGCAGGTCTTAGAATGGGTTATATGATTGCAAGACCAGAAAGAATTGAAAAAATAAATAATATAACTAGAGGCGGTATGGGTATTACAGGGCCAACAATTAATGCAGCCATGTCAAGTTTAGACGATTTTAACTTTCTGAAAGCGAGTAAAAATAAAATTATTAGTAACAGAATTTATACTGTTAACAAACTAGAGTCTAGAGGTTTTAAACCAATGCCCTCTGAAACAAATTTCCTAATTTTTGAACTCCCGAAAAAGGTAGACCCTAATAAATTCCTAACAGAAATTTATTCTAAAAAGGTTACCGTTAAAGTATTTAATTTTTGGAATAAAAATTGGTGTAGAGTTTCAATAGGTAGCAAAAATAGTATGGATACCTTTTTTGAGGCTTTTGATCAAGCAGTAGCTTAAATAAACCTTACTGACTGTAGATAGATGTATTCAAAGATTATTGTCTTTTTTCTTCTAATTCTTTTAGGAGTTGTCTTAAAAAAGAAATTCGATGGCAAGTCTGAAAGATTTGGTATAAAAAGCTTTATTCTAAATATTTCACTACCTGCCACTATTTTTATATCATTTGTTAGCATTCAGCTTAATCCTGATTTCATAATACTTCCTATAATTGGGATACTTTTTAATTTTTTTATTTTACTATTAAGCCCATTTGTTTTAAAGTTAACTGGCCTTCACAATGATTATAAAAAAAGCAGAACATTATTACTTCTACTACCATCGTTCGCACCAGGTATTTCGTGTTTCCCTATAATTGAAGAATTTCTTGGTAGTGAGTACCTCGTAAAAGCATCATTTTTAGATTTTGGTAATAAATTATTTGTACTTGTATTCCTGTTGGGATTATCATTTCATTTACACAGGATTACACAAGGAATAAAAAAGAAAAAAAATAAAATTTCTATTAAATCTATTTTAAAAAATATTTTCTTAGAGCCTATAAATGCCGTTTTAGTAATTTCAATTTTGATGCTCTCTTTCGGATTTAATGTAAATGATATCCCAGCAATTATTACAGATTTTATCTCACGGCTAAAAGACACTTTGACCCCACTTGTTTTAATTTTTGTAGGATTGTCAATAATTTTTGCAAAACAGGCCTTAAGAGAAATTATACCTCTACTTTTTATTAGGGCAGGAATAAGTTTATTTTTGATTGGATTGATTGGTACTTTTACGGATTTTGGTGGTATTGATAATTCAACTTTTTATGTTATACTATCATTAAGTTCTGTAAGTTTCTGGCCCTTTGCACATATGACACTTGTAGACAAGATTGAGAAAAATGCAAAATTTAAAGAAAGAACTTTCGACATACAATTTGGACTCAATTTCTTGGCTTATTCATTACCCTTTTCTACAATTTTCATACTTTTATTTTTATCAAATAGCGAGAAGTTAGTTAATGCTTCGTCCTTATTTATGTTATCGCTTATAATGATTGTGGTTGGATTTTTAATAATGTGGATGAGCTCTAAACCAATAGAAGATAGAAAGGCAAACTTAGTAGAAGGAAAAAAAAATAGCTTTATATACTTTTTCAAATCATTTTTATAAAACTCTCCGAGAAATTTAAGTTATTAAAATTTCACTTTATTTATATTTGGAAATTAAATTTGACCAACTATGAAAATAAAGAATTTAGTTCCATTTTTAGTTATAATAATATTTATATCCTGCAGTGAAAGCTCAGACGACGAATCGTCTTCCACCACAGATTCAGTAACCTACTCAGTTGAAATCTCAGCAACTAGTGGAGGCACAGTAGATAATTCGGGTGGCTCGTTTGATTCGGGTTCAACGCTAACAGTTACGGCAACACCAAACTCGGGGTATGCATTTATTAATTGGTCTGACGGCACAACTGACAACCCGAAAGAGTTGAATGTTAATTCAAATCTTACCCTAACAGCTAACTTTGGCGAAGCATTTACAGTTTCAACTGAGTTTGCCGAATTATACAATTCAATAGATGGACTTTCTACTGTTGGAGATAACCAAATTTTAAAATCAGGAGTAGAATCAGTGAGGGAGCTAGATTTATCAGATCCAACAGGCGGGAGTACAATCGGCTTTTTGGATGATTTGTCAGGAATTGAAAATTTTACTAATCTAAGGAAATTAACCGTCGATAGACAATCTTTAAGAAGGGTAGATTTATCAAAAAATACTAAATTAGAATATGTCTGGATTGCTAACAATAAATTGATAGAAATCAATTTAAAAAATTTAGAATTTCTAGAAGAATTACAATTAATTGGAAATCAATTAGAAACAATTGATCTGTCAGACAGCCCATACCTTAAAATTTTAAGGTTAGGTGAAAATTATTTTTCCTCATTTGATTTAGAATCAACCCCAAGAGTAAATTACTTAGTACTAAAAAGTAATCCATTAACGGAAATTAAAAACCTTGAAGATTTAACTCTTTTGAAAAGTCTTTTTATTGGAAATACTAGTTTGTCGAGCCTTGATGTTTCTCAACTACCCCTGCTTGAATTTGTTGAGGCACCCAATACAAATCTTCTTAATTGTATTCAAGTTTCACAAAATCAGCTTGATAATTTTGTTTCAACTTGGACATATGATGAAGGGCAAGGCTTTTCAACAAGTTGTAACTAGATATAATTAGAGTTCCAATGGATCTTTTCACGGTTGATTTAAAGTCTATTTAGCATCAGTAATCTAAAATCTAAAACCTCTTTTCCAGTTTTCTTTAATGCTTTTAACTTAAGAGTTCCTTTTCCTTTTTTCAAATCAAAAGTACCCATATTCAAAGGAATAAAATCTTTTACATAGGATTCAATTCTTTCTACCCTATCATTCTCCATTCCGAACTCATCGGGATCATAGTATTTGGTTATTTTTTTTGAAATCTTTGAGTCTTCGAAACTCAACTCGATTTCAGAACCAATGGCATCTTTTGCACACGTATAGTAAATTACAACCTCAAATTTACCTGCTTCAGCTACTTCAGCCTCCCACTTAATGCTATCTTCAGTATTTACCCAATTTGTCATATAACTACAGTTAGGATAGTAATTGGATCTTCTAATTGAACCACTAGCAGTAGCATCTCTAGCAGGTATTTGAGTATATTCCAAACTGGGATGTCCAATCACAAATGCTCTTTTATCATTATTTTTCAAATCAATTAATACTTCTTTTTGCCATTTTGATTTAGCTTTTTGCATTGCCTCAAATATTTCAATATAATTTGAAGAAACATTTTTCAACTGGCTTGGATCATTATTCATATCATAAAGATTATTTTGATTATCAAGTCTAAAATTTTGACTTCTAACACTTAGTCTCCCCCTCCAATAATTGTAAATATATCTATCAGGCCAATTGATATTATTTTTAAAAATCAATTCTTTTAAGTCCTTTCCATCTAACTCATTTTTAGGTTTTGCCTTTATACCTGATAATGAGATTAACGTTGGTAATAAATCAATACCTGAAGCTATTTCTTTTACTTTTTTGCCTTTTGGTATATTATCTTTCCAACTAATTATCATTGGTGATCTAACACCACCCTCATCAGTAGAGCCCTTAATTCCCTTCATTTTATCATTCCACCTATTACCATTAGGACCATTATCTGATAAATAAATGATAATTGTGTTTTCATCTATATCTAAAGATTCTAAAGTATTAACTAATCTTCCAACGTTCCAATCTATATTTTCACACATTGCTAGTGCAGCTTTTGTATGAGTATCACCTTTATTATTTATTCCGGATTCTTTATCCTTTGAATTTATCTCCACTTTTGCTTTTTGTATTAGGGCTTTATTTTTGAATTTATTCCAATACTTTTCTGGCACCTGCATAGGGCTATGTGGAGTATTGTAGGGCATAAAAAGGAAAAATGGGTTATTGGCATTTTTTTTAATGAATTCTATACCTTGATTGGTTAAATCATCAGTTATAAAACCCTTTCCTTTGACTATTTTTCCATTTTTTTCCAAGACTGGATCAAAGTAATTTCCCCAATGGCCAGAACAAAATCCATAAAATTCATCAAAACCTCTTGTATTAGGATGGTAAGGGGCTTGCATTCCATTGTGCCATTTTCCAAATGCAGCAGTTTTATATCCAGAAGCTTTGAAAATATCAGCAATTGTTTCTTCATCCAAGTCCATTCTTTCACCTCCACGTGAAACGTCATATACTCCAGTTCTAACGTGGTGTCTTCCTGTTAAAATCTCAGCCCTCGTAGGGGAACATACAGGGCTTACAAAAAAACGATCAAACTTTACTCCACTACTGGCAATTTTGTCAATATTTGGAGTATTTATATCTCTGTTACCATTTGAACTTAAATCACCCCACCCTTGGTCATCAGTAAGAATTAATATAACGTTTGGATAAGAATTGGAATTGCTATTAGATTCACAAAAAATAATAGATAATAGAGAAAATAAAAATAGTATAAGCCTAAACATGCTTAAATATATTAAAACAATGGTTTTAGATTAAATTAGGGGAAATAAATTCTTTATTAATTCCCACACTTTTCAGAATTTAAATTTCTTTTTTTAAACTATAATCCAAATGAATTAATCAAATTGATTCTCTCATCTATAGTTTTTAACATAATGGAATCCCATTCTGTGTAAAATTCCTCAAGTGTCTTATTAAATGTTAATTCAAAAGCATCTTTAAAACCTAGTTGATACAAATTTGGATAAAAAACCTCATTTAAAGCCTTTGGATTTGAGATAGTAGATAATAGATAAGCAACTGCAGGTTCACCCCAATAAAATTTGAGATTAAAACAGTTTTCCGGTGAAATTTCCTTAAGTGTAATTTCACTACACCCACTCTGTTCTATAAGTGACTCTCCAAATAAAAATTGTTGCTTTAACCAGTCTTTAATTGGACCAAGATTATTGTTTGATTCTCTTTTTCTAACAGCATAATCTGCCATAAAAGTGGACGCTCCACTATAAAACCAATGTGGTCCCCTTCTAGTATCGTCTCCAAACTCGTAAGTATCACCCAATTCCTCATCAATAAATGCACTTTCCTGAAGTGCATGATAGTATTCGTAATAAACATTGACCATTTCCTTATAATAATTTTCTGTACTTAGAAAACCAATAGGATTTGAAAAAATAAATAACTTAATTCCCCAATCTCTTACACCATTTAGACCTTTTCCAAATCCAGTTGCCCAATTATTTTCAATAGTTTCAATAGATTTAGACATGTAGTAATTAAAATACCCTCCATCATTAATCAATCTTTGGTCGGTAGAGACCAGAGTTGTTGGTAAATAGTTCTCTCCTTCAAGTGGATAAAGCATGAATTCAATGCATGCTTGAAGGGTAAATGGATCAAAAAACCCCTGCCATCTCCTTATTCTAATATCACAAAAATTTTTAGCTTTCATTTGAACACCTTCATAGTCTTGCCCTATAACCCATAGTTCAATTGGACCCCAATTTCCAAATTCATCCATTGCCCCTAACATCGAATTAATTGTTGCCTCTTGAACTGTCTCATCAATATCATAAGTAAAATAGAAGTTTGGTTCAGAATCGTTTATCACGCCCCACAAATTCTCATTCATATCAGGATCTAGTGGCCAATAATCCTCTTCATCACAAAAATCATCATTATCTAAATCTGAACATGCAAATCTTATATCATTTGCTGAGTTTGACGTTCTACTGCCAGGAAGCAATTCTTCTGAGATATAATCTGCCTCTGGCTCAGAGGAACATCCTAAATAAAATAAGCTTATTAATAAACAATAAAATTTTTTCATCAGAAATCGGTAAATGGTTATAAATAAATATACAAATAACAACAGATACAAATAATTTTTTTGACAAAATATCACTTAATTTATTGTCAATTATGTCTTGTTTTATGATTAATGAGAATAAAAAACCCTCCAATTATAGGAGGGTTAAAAAATTTGATAATAAAATTAATTCACATTATATCTTTTTATTATTCTACCACCAAAAACTCCTTCAATTTGTCCAGCGGAATTAACGGTACTCCTAAATTCTGCCGCTGCTTTAGATGCAACAATTTTTTCTCTTATTTTCAGAAATTCTGCTAAATTAGAAGCTCTTGCTGCAAAGTAATGTGAAACACCTTTGCTTGAACCAGCGATAGCTTCATGTAGTCCAAAAGTTGCATTTTTTAACAATTTCTTTGAATCTTTTTGAAACTTTACAAATGCATTTGCAAATGTCGCAGGATCATTAACATTCCACTGCCATATATTGAAATAATCTAAACCTAGTCCATTTTGGTCAAAAATAAGTGGTGAACCAAGAATTGATTGTTTTACATCTACATATTTTTGAAAATTCATACTCAGAATAACTCCTTCTGGAGTAGGAGGTGGACCAGAACCCCAATTTGCCATAGAATCTGCATTTTGAGAAAGAAAACACAACTGATGCGTAATTCTATTGTTTTCATTTGCGAATAATATTTCATTAAGTGTAATTACAAATGGGAGCTGTTTTGCTGTTTCAGAGCTCATAAATTTATCCAAAGAACTTACAAATGTTTCAGCACCGTCTGAATCAACCTCAACATTAAAGCAAACCCAGTAAGCTTTATCTTGAGCACTCAAAGATGTCAATGATATGCTTAAAAATAATAGTAATAAATATTTTTTCATCATAATTTAATTTATGGTTAATAATAAACAATATACAAAGATGTTAATCAACTATTAATAAATTCCTAAATCAATTTTGTACTTTAGGATTGCTTTAAAAAATAAAAATGAAAACTATTTTAAACTCTCTGATCTTTATACTATTTCTAACCCATTTTACCATTGCCCAAGACAGGGTGACAGGGGAATCTTTTGCCAGTAGGTCAGTGGTTTTGGCTCAGAATGGAATGGTTGCTACAAGCCATCCATTAGCAACTCAAATTGGACTTGATATTTTAAAAAACGGAGGGAACGCTATAGATGCAGCTATTGCAGCAAACGCTGCGTTAGGACTTATGGAGCCAACAGGGTGTGGAATAGGTGGAGATTTATTCGCTATAGTTTGGGATGGAAAAACAAAAAAATTATATGGTTTAAATGCTAGTGGGCGATCGCCAAAAAACTTATCAATCGATTATTTTGAAAAAAAAGGAATGAATAAAATTCCTTCACACGGGCCTCTACCAGTTAGTGTTCCTGGCGCCGTTGACGGTTGGTTTGAGCTTCATAAAAAATTTGGTTCAAAACCTATGACCGAAATACTTGCTCCAGCAATTGATTATGCCAAAAAGGGTTTCCCTCTAACAGAACTTATTGCCTGGTACATGAGCAGATCAATTCCTTTTTATGAATCAAAAGGATTTCCTAATATAAATGATACTTATAAATCTCAAAATGGGGGAAAATTACCTAAAGAAGGTGAAATATATAAAAATAACTATCTAGCTAACACTTATGAAAAAATTGCTAAACAGGGCAGAGATATTTTTTATAAAGGTGAGATAGCTAAAACTATAGGAAAATTTATTAAAGAGCAAGGAGGTTTTCTTTCCGTAAAAGATTTTGCTTCTCACAAATCAGAATGGGTGGAACCGGTTTCGATAAACTACAGAGGTTATGATGTTTGGGAGTTACCACCTAACGGACAAGGAATAGCAGCCCTTCAAATGCTTAAAATATTGGAGGGATACGATTTTTCTAATATAGAATTTGGAGGCGCAGAACATTTACATTTATTTACTGAAGCAAAAAAATTAGCATTTGAAGATAGGGCTAAATATTATGCTGATATGGATTTTGTAAAAGTACCAGTTGATAAATTACTTTCGGATGAATATGCTAATAAAAGAAGACAGCTTATTGGCAAGCGTGCTAGCAAATATAGTGCTGGGAAAATATCTGCAGGAGAAACAATTTACATGACAGTTGCGGACAGTCAAGGTACAATGATATCGCTTATACAAAGCAATTATCGTGGGATGGGATCTGGTATGGCTCCTCCAAAGTTGGGATTTATGTTGCAAGATCGAGGCGAATTATTCAGTTTAAAAAGAGGACAAGCTAATACTTTTGAACCAGGTAAAAGACCATTTCATACCATCATACCAGCTTTTGTGACAAAAGATGGAAAACCATTTTTAAGCTTTGGAGTTATGGGTGGGGATTTTCAGCCAATGGGACATACTCAGATTATTATGAATTTAATCGATTTTAAGATGAATCTTCAAGAAGCGGGAGATGCTCCACGTTGGGATCATACTGGCGGAGCAACTCCAACTGGAAATAAAACTATAAATACAGGAATGATTAGGGTAGAGTCTGGTATTCCATATACTACTGTCAGAGGATTAATGGACAGAGGTCACAAAGTAGGATTTGCAAGAGGCATCTATGGAGGCTACCAGGCAATTTTATGGGATGATATCAGTAAAGTTTATCATGGAGCTTCTGAAAGCAGGAAAGACGGTCAAGCAGCTGGATATTGAAATGCAAAAATTAGAAAAAGGAAATTAATTAATTTGGCCTTTTTAAATATTACTTATTTTGAAAAAAAGTCCTTAAATAATCTAATTGAGAAGGGTTTATTGAGTGCTCAGCATTGCCTTTTATGTGAACAACATCACCAGATAGGTATGAATATTCAAAAATAACAGGACTTCCTAAAGCTAAACCTTCAGGTGGTAATTTGTCACCAGTAAATCCCTGATTTTTTGCAATGTAAAAGATTGCATCTTCCGCATTTAAAAAATCCAATCCAACTTTTGAGTTACCTCCTAAATAAGGGATTGTTGGATCATTAATATTACTTATACTCAAATATTTTCTAGAACTAATCGGGTTAGTAATTTCTTCATAACCGCAAAAAGCTGACATAGGATTTGTGACAGTTGAATATTTATAAAAATTGTTATCATGATATTGAGGAATATTTAGATGAGATACCACGGCACAAATTATATCGATATTTGGATTTTTATTTTGAATAAAAATATTATTAGCCAAACCGGCTCCATTAGAGCTTCCAAGGATTCTTATTTTATTCAAATTAATATTTGAGTAATTAGAAAGTGTATTAACTAGTTCATCTACCATTTCCAAGTCAGGGGCGTTACTTCTTTCATCACAAATATTCCAACTATTTAAATAACCAGTTGGAGCTATCAAAATATGGTCATCTAAAACAGAAGAAAATTGATTGATAATTCTTCTACCGTTACTTCCGTTAGAATGGAGTAATACACATATTGGAAATCCTTCAATTGGCTCAATACTTTCTGGAACTTCTATGTCTATTGGATAGACGTAACCATTGGGTTGTTGTGCCCAAGTTTTTTCAATAATAATTTCGGTTAAAGAAGTTAATTTATTATCAGGCTCGTCGGTAAAGTTTAATTTATCATTTGATTTTTTTAAGCAAGAAAAAAATATTGCTGTGGCAAAAATCAAAGTTATTTTTAGTTTACCCAATTTGACAAATTAAAATATAAACCCCTCCAAGGAAGGGGATTATTTATTTATAATTAATTGTTAAGAGCTATTTCACTATTTATAAAAGTTGGGTCAAACATGAAATATGCTTGATTTGATTTCATACCATCCCATTTAAATGCTAAATGAACTGGAATTGATGTAGTCTTTTTTGATTTTTTTCCTTCGCCGGTCCACCATGCCCAAACGTGAGTCCATATTTGTCCATTTTCATATTTTGATGTGATGTTTGCACCAATTTCAAATGTTATATTTTTAAATATTTTATGATGTAATTTTTCAAAATCAGCAAGCTCTGCTGGTGAAATCACATTTACACCGTTTACATTTATTTTAGAATCAGCTAAAAAAATATTTTTTAGTTGAGACTGATCATTTTTTGGATATAAGTCCATATGTCTTTGGATCATCATAGTCCTTTGGTCATCATTTGATGTTTTTCCTTTCCATTGAGCTGAAGTTAAAACAGGAAATAATAATAAAAGTGCTAGTATTTTTTTCATTTTAATTGATTTTTAATTAATTAATTTCAAGATAAAAAACTCTAGAATATTTCGAGATATTTTTATTCTTGATTTTAATTTAAAAATGTAATAGTTAAATATTTATTAGATTTAAAATAATGATTTATCTACATAAGCTTTTACCTCTTTTAATAATGCCAACAATTGTATTTATACTATTAATACTAATATGTACTTATAAAGGTTATAGGAAGTTAATTTATTTTTTTTCAATCCTATTTTATATTATATCTACACCTATATTTTCGGATTTTATTATGAGAATAGTGGAAGGAGAATATTTTTATCAGAAATTAGAAAATTTAGAAAAAGCAGATGCTATTGTGATTCTTGGAGGAATGTTAAAAATTAATGAATTTGAAAATAATTATGTTGTTGAGTGGGCAGATGCAGACAGATTTTTTAAAGGAATTGAACTTTATAATTCATTTAAATCAGACAAAATAGTTTTTACAGGGGGGAAATCCCTTTTCAATAAGACTGCAGTTTCTGAAGGCTCTGTTTTAAAAAATTATGCTGTAAAATATGGGATATTAGAAGAAAACATTACGGTAACTAAAGATGTTTTTAACACTTATGAAGAATCTTTGGCTGTATCTGAAGTACTTGGAGAAAATAAAACAATTATACTTGTAACGTCTGCTTTTCATATGAAAAGAGCAAAGTTTTTATTTGAAAAACAAAATCTCAGAGTAATACCATATAAAGTTGATTACCTAAGCACTACAAACCCAAAATTACATTTTATTGATTTTCTACCAAGTTCCAGTGGACTACAAAAAACTGAGATCGCTCTAAGAGAGCAATTAGGTAGGCTATACTATAGTTTTCGCTGGTAATTTTTTAATGGAATCATTCATAATGTGCCCAAACACTTGATTTTCCATTGGAATCAATTGCTAGGACATCAAAATTTGCTTTTTCATCACTAACTTCCATTCCAGGAACATTTATTCCTGCAGGCATTCCAGGTACGGTTAGTCCAATTATGTTGTTGGGATTTTCCTTAATTAGCCTTTTAACATCGTCTGCTGGAACGTGACCTTCTATGAAATAACCACTTATCATTGCTGTATGGCATGAAGCTAAATCAATGGGCAAACCAGCATTAATTTTTATATCATACATATTAGAATCCATATTTTTTTCTAAAGGGAAATCATTTTTTTCCATATGTATAACCCAGTCATGGCAACACCCACAATCTGGGGATAAGTAAACAATATTTTTATTTTCAGTTTTTTCTTTGCAAGAAAAAAGAAGAGAAATTATTACTATGAGACTATATCTTTTCATATTTCAAAATTACAAAAAACAAAATTGATTAGAAGTTGAAAATTGCATATTAGTTGTTTATGAAAGTAAGAATCTCCTTAACGACTTTTTCATCTCTCAAAATTCTTCTGTGGCCTAGATTTTTTGTGAAAAATGTTTTTACGTTTTTTATACTTTTCGCAATAAGCTGGGAATCTTCAAAGGGTATTTCCTTGTCATCCTCATCATGAATAATTAGAGTTTCACATTTTAGGTTTTTCCCAAATTTTTCAGCTGAAAGATTCTCATCGATTTTAATCCCAGTTTTTTGGCTGTAAAATTCAATCATTAAATCACCAACTTTTTTACTCAATTGAATTAGATTAAAAAAGTTTTGAAAAAGATCATAAACGCTATTAAATGGACTAATAAGCACCAATTTTTTTAGTTTTTTATTATTGAAACATGATGAGTATATTGATGCAAAAGCACCCCCAGAGTAAGCAATTATGGCATCAATAGATTTAATATGTAAATGTAACTCATTTATGCAAGCTATGAATTCTGGAATATTTGTTGTTTTTGATGGAGAATTTCCATGAGCTGGAGCATCAAACGAATATATATCGTAGTCTTTTTCAATTAATCTTTCAATTATACAAAACATATTACTTGCTCTTCCACTCCAACCGTGAACTAATAAAACTTTCGGACCCTTTCCTTTCCATCTATAAAATTGAATTTTTTTATTAATACTTTTTATTTTCAAAATTGAAGTATTACATGATTTAAGAATTGGGATTTCTCTTTCTGGAACCTTGTATTTAATTGGTCTTGTCCAAAGATATCCAGCGAAACGCATACATAAATATGGATTTAGAAAATCTAAAGTTTTTATAAAATAAGTTATCCATTTAGGAATTATTAGGCCTCTATTGTCTTTCCTTTGTTTGTCCATTGGTCCAAAAAACTTAGTCTAATTTTTAATAGAATTAGCGACTACTTCGAAAAATTATATATTGCAAATGTTGCCAACCAATGCTCACCTCCATAACCACTTTTAAACATTATTCTATATCCTTCTTCAGAATGTTTTTGAGCAATTTTTTGAAATAATCTTTTGTTTTTATTGTTTTCAACATTTCTAGCAATATCTTTTAAAGTCCATGCTCTATGAAACATTAATCCTATTAGATGACCTATACCAGGGTCTAAAGGGTCTAAGACCTCAGGAGTATTAATTATTTTACCAAAATACTTCTCATCAAATGAAGGGAAAAATTTATATATCCAATTATTAAATTCTTTACTATCTAAAATGAATGACATTAGACTTGCTTCAGCAAGACACGGGGACAAAAAATCTGTGCCTGAGGGTTCATAATTTACTGGACAATTTGTATCCTTTAGAAAATTTTTAACACTAAACTCTTTAATTTTATTTAACAAATCAATATCATTTGCAATAATTGCATATTCGATCATAAGTGAAAAAGAGAATGCTGAATTAGCATGAGTTCCAGGCCTAAGTGGTGTCGAGAGTTTGTCTAAAAATAAAATAGTTCTTTCACTTAGAAGATCAACGAGTGGTTTCATATTACTTGCCCACATTTGTGCTCTGTCATATTCCCAAGAAATCAGCTCTGAGTAAAGTTTCATTAACCATGCCCAACCATAAGTCCTTTCAAATCCTTTAGCAAAATCTTGTTTGAAAAAATCGTACTCTTTTTTGAGATTTTCCTTGCTAAGATTTTTTTCAAGTTTTGATAAAATGATATCTCTATTAGAAATTTCAGGAAAATCTTTTAATATTTTAACCATAGCCCAATGACCGTGAACAGCCGAATGCCAGTCCCAGCACCCATAAAAAGAGGGTGTAATTTCATAGTGTGGCTTTACCCAATTTTTATCAGCAAACCGGTAACCTATTTTATATGGATATTTCTTGTCAACACATTTAATCGATAGGGATACCAATTCTTCTGCTAAATTTTTATTTAGTTTAATATTTTCAATTTTCTCTTCATCATTTTCTGCACATCCCATCAAAAGCAGAAAGAACATTAAAAGATATACTCTCATTTCAAATATTATTTACAAAAATTCTTATAAAAAAGTTAGGCATTTTATATCGGTTTATAAGCGTGATAAATTGTTGCTACTCCAAACGTTTGACTTATATTTTCTTTGACTATAAACCTATTTTTTTCTAAAATTTTGTTAAAAGCTATTCCGAAAGGAAAAACTTTTGCTGATAAAGATAAATATTTATATGCAGATTTATCTTTGGAAAAAAATGAGCCAATTAAGGGCAGAAAGTAAATTGTATACAAACGGTACAAATAGTTTAACGGAAAACTTTGAGGTATAGATGTTTCCAAAATAACCAATTCGCAACCTGGTTTGAGAACTCTGTAAATTTCCAAAAGTCCTTTATCAAGATTTTCAAAATTTCTAACTCCAAATGAGACTGTAACTGCGTCAAAATAATTAGCAGGATAGTTAATCCTTTCAGCATCTCCAATTTCCATTTTTATATTTTTTTGCAATTGGTTTTTTTCAACCTTTTTTTTTCCAATTTCTAGCATTCGCTCAGAAATATCAATTCCTACGATTTCATTAGCTAGGGTTTCATAGAGTGCTATAGCTAAATCTCCGGTACCAGTTGCTACATCTAAAATTCTTTTAGGACTTTTACGTTTTACTAGTTTAACTACATTTTTTCTCCACTTTAAATCTAATCCACCTGAAATAATCCGATTAATAATGTCGTAACTAGGTGAGATTGAGTCAAACATTTGATGCACTTGTTTTTTTTTGGAGCTTTTATTGTTTCTGTAAGGGACAATCTGTTTTCTGCTCATTTATTTTATGTTAAGTCATTTAAAAACGTATTAATTTTTTATCAAATTAATTTTGATTAGGTTCTTATTCATTAATTTTATACAAATGGAATGGTGGAGACTACTTTATTTTAGTGCTGTTCTAACCTTCATTGGGTATTTAATATATTTATGCTTCAATCAAGGTTTAAGTTGGGGTTTACTTCCGACTAGTATTATGCTAATTACTATTGGCTTATTTATTTACTCAAAGAAATAATCATAAGATCATTCTAATGGTTGTACTATTTCATAATATAGAGGGGATATGCCAGGAAGGCCAAACTATCTGGCTACTCTACCAATAACGCCAGAAATATCAGATTTTAGAGTTTGTAGAAGCCTATCATCAAATCCTGATTTCCATCCAGACTGCCCTCCATATTGTGCTTCTGATTTGATGTCTAAATTTTCACCACTAGGAGATAGCTTAATTGTTGCTCTTACTCTATATTTTTGTGTGTACATACCTTTTTTATTCCAGTTATAAACCCACCCTGTCCTAGCATATTTAGATTCCTTATTTAGCATCTCCATTTCAAATTTTCTAGCTAAAATATCTACTGCTTCATCCCAAGCTCTATCTTTTTCAATTTCACTTCTAATAGGAACAGAAGTCCAACTTCCATCACCTGTTTTTACAAATGATTTTGGTGCACCACAACTAAAAAGTAAAATCGCAAATGATGTAAGTAATAAATTTTTCACATTTAACAAATTAAAAATCAAATTAATATACAAAGAAATTATTACAAATAGCATTGTAAACCTATATAATAGGATGTGAAATAGCTATATTTAGAGTGTTGAGATTTGAACATCTATAAAATTTTTATATTGTAATAATTTATCAACCAAATAAACCAAATGAAAAACTTTCTTTTAATATCACTATCTGTTCTATCAATATGTGCTTTAATCTATAGTTGTTCTTCTGAAATGGAAGACACATCTCCACAACCAACAGTCACCCAACCACAAGAATCTGAACCAGACCCTACACAGTATACTTTGACTGTTACAGCAGGGGAAGGAGGAACGGTCTCAACTGAAGGAGGAACCTATGATGAAGGGACATCGGTGACTATTACCGCTACTCCTAAGGAAGGATACGAGTTTGTAGGATGGGAAGGTGATGATAGCAATTCTGCAAACCTCTCAATTACATTAAATTCATTGTAAGGTTGACCATCATCTTCGAATCCTATTTCATTTACTTGCATAGCAAATTCAACTTTATTTTTTATGTCTTCTGAATAGGAAGTGTTTTTTTTCCACTCTGTATAAGCTTTTATAGTTGCTGATTTCTTTATAACTTCATCAGTAATGTTTAATGATTCGTTATTTGCGCTGTTTGGCATAA
>ENA-OSEY01000843-OSEY01000843.1-marine-metagenome-genome-assembly--contig:-NODE-843-length-21575-cov-8.452321_pt1 | contig 21575 bp, 57 predicted proteins | sample MGYA00248465_ERZ534230 | MGnify/ENA primary metagenome ERZ534230 (study PRJEB26409, sample SAMN06344110) | marine metagenome | isolation source: Sea water from surface | place: Atlantic Ocean:Southern...
GGTCATACAGATTATTCAGAGCTTTCGGCGCTAGCTGCCTCTCTTTCTTCTTTGTCGATGTTTCCATCATTGTCTGTATCCCAGTCACTACGATACTGTAGGTTCTTTGGTTTCCCAACAGTATACTTAAACTCGGTCATTTGCCCTGTCCTCGATATGGTTTACGCTTCCCATTACGGGAGCTTGCACTGTATTTAGTATGCTTACCATTTCCCTGACGTGTTTTCTTTGGGGTTGCTTCAATTGTTGGAAGACCCAATGCAAATCTAGTTGCCATATATGTATTATCTCTATTGAAAAGTGAGTAACACAGTTATTTCCGCTAGTTCTCTAAACGAACATTGCTTTCAATCAAAGGTCGTGTTACTCAATGATATTATATCACAAAATCTATTATACTGCAAAAACTTTTGGAGATGCTGCAGAAGGACCAATTACAATTCCTGTTGCTGGGTTGAGAGGATCTCCAGGAAAGCAAACCCTACGACCACCAAAGCGAACTTTTGTACTCGTGGAGACTGCTTGACGAGGAGAAGTACAAACACCACCTGCAGGTGTTGTTCCAGGTACAGGAGTCATAGTATCTCCTTCTAATACAGGAGGAACACCTCCAATTAAATATTTTGGATTTGCTGGTGCTGGTAAGATTGATGTAGGAGGAGTATTACATATACCTCCACCACCACTGTCCATGGCGCCAGGTCTATAAATTGCGATTGCTCCAGCCATTATCCTATATCCTCGGGTGATGGTATACCTTTACTCTTAATAAAAGAATCTCCTTCTATGTAGTTCTTGAGATTCTCTTCTTTAAATGTCTCCTCCCACATCTGGTTCAATGCGTCGGTCAACTTCAAATGTTCTTTCGCGTTCGGGGGACGGTAGTATAGTTGCATCTTTTTCAACCTGAGCAATTCTATCTCCTGCTGTTCCACTCGGGTGCGTAGGGCGCGAAGTTCGTTCTGCAGCGCTTGCACTTGCTGCATCGAAATAGTTGCAGAATTCATCAAAATTGTTGAGAGCGTCTTCGTAGCTCCAGGTTCTTGGGTCATTTTTTTCCACGGGAATTTTTTTATATTAAAGGTTTTTGATTATGACTTTTCAAATATATTTATCGGTCGTCTGGATACTTTTGTAGGTTAGGAAGGACCCAAACGTTTTCGCTCGGCACCCCCATAACATATAAAAAAGGGGCGTTTTACTGCCCCTCTGTCCTATACTGTCGTGACTGTCTCATTTGAGTCTACTCGCATCCATTTGATTGGATCACCTGCTGTCATCTTGAAGATCACCTGACTGCTAAACCTTGTTTGATCTGCTGCTACTCTGTATGCTGTCTCAAGGTCTGCACAGTAGACAACGCCGTCTGGATCAAATTTGCCCCATGCTGCTGGTTGAACTGCCCAACCTCTTGGATCTGTCATGCTGGTGTCTGTCATGTTGTTTGTGTCGTTAGTATTATTATAGTGCATTAGTTAGCGTATGTCAAGATCATTCTATTTGGGTCTGTGGTTACAAACTGTTTGATATTATCCTGTTGTATTTTGATCACAACCTGAGATGATTTGTTTGCCTTGCTTAGTCCTAGAAATGCCTTGATGCCGTTATTACTTGTAACCCTTACACGTAGTCCTAAGTTGATCTCTGCGAAGTAATACTCAAACAATAGTTTTCTGCTGCTCTTACCCTTGCCTTTAACCAATATAGGTGCATGACCATCTCTAATGCACTTAGTCATAGATAGGCGGTCTGCTTCCATGATATGTAATCTCTCATGCTTGGTGTCGTTGATGACTATACCATATCCTCGCTGCTTCTCTTCTACGTGCTGCTGTAGAAACTTAAGCATATCATCAGGGTGTATACTGTCTAACGCTTTCTCACAACATCTGTTGAAGAGGTCTCTTGCTTGCTCAACAAGTGGTAGACGCTCTTCTTTAGGTAGGAGATGAGCACCTTTAAGGAATGTGAAGAAATCTTCAAAGCACTCTCGGTTGACGACGGCATTAATATCAGAAGTGTTGACCCAATCGAAAGACCCATTTTTTAGACCTGCTTTGTGCTTGATTGAAATTCCTTTCTCTCCTGCTACTGCATCTGCTTTGAACTTAGTGCCGCCCTTGTGCTTAACCTTGGTATCGTATACGGCGAACTCGTTTAAAATATCAATAGTGGCGTGCTCGTTAGATACGCCTTGATGATGTGTGCTTCCGTTGGTTTTGAACATATTTGTGTGGGGTGATCGACACCCTGATGTGTATACTATAATTATAAAGGATATCTACAACGTTATCAGGTGGGGTGTGCCAGTTTTACAACTGGTTCTCCCACACTGTAGTTTTAAATCTCTTGACTGCCTTGTCAAGTAATTTCATGTCACCGTCGCATATGTCAGCGCTGTCCTCGTCTTCTACATGGCAGAAGGCATTATTGATGTCACCGATTAGTGTGAGTAATGCGGTGTAATTGCTTGCGGGTGTGATCATTGTGCTAACTCCCAAAAACGATTGTTTGCGATTTCGATTTGTTTCTCCTCATCATAGTAAGGGAACGCTTCTTGAACTTCTTCAAAAATTGCTTCGAGTAGTTCTGTGTTTGCATTGCAACTCATTTTAAAATCCTCCTTAGTGTCTGTCTGAAATGTACCATGTACCCTCATTTGGTCGGGGTAAATCTTTAAAATCTCTTAACGCCATTTCGTCAAGTACAGCGATAAGAACAGGGTCGTTGAGTGCTGATTCATTCATTAACACTCTGCCTTGATAATAAGGTTTTAGTTGAGAGTCGAACATAGTTGTTTGTTTCTTATACTATTATTATAGTGTTATGTGTGGCACGTTGCCAGCAGTAGTAGACACTTTATCAACTGGCACACTCCTTCCACTTAATCTTGCCTTCTTCGTTTAGAATGTCAAAGCATATCTCACAAAGGCAATCGTGCTGCGGGCGTGCTGCTCGCCAGTCGTAGTCCTCTTCTAATGGGTAGTCCCAATAGTAATAGAGGTCGGGCTCATAACTCTGTGCTTCCAAGTGTGGGGACTTGGTATAATCCAAGTCCTCTCTGTGTGCTCTGTCATAGTTCCCGCACTCGTCACAGTATGCCATTAAATCTCCTTAATGACTTCTTCCATTTCAACGGCGTTGATCTTTGGGTTGTTCCATGCTACGCCGTCGCCTGTCACCTCTGATCCAAAATAGTCCATCAACTCTAGGAAGTGATCCCAATCCATAGCACCTCTTGCTATGTCATATAATCCCTGATCGTTACCTATCCACAATGCCGCGTTCCATGTTTCGTAGTTTGTCCAACCGTTGTACTCTGTGTCTTGGTCGAGTAGGTTTGCTTGGTAACAAGTAGTCATAAATGCCTTTAATTGATTTATACTCTTATTATAGCAGTGGCAGTTGCCACCGCAACACCTTATGTGCCACTACTTGAACTGGTACACTTCCACTTGACTTTACCCATACGTTGCATAGATCCGAAACAACGTTGACACATACATGTGACAACATCACCTTCCGAGTTGGTCAGCTGACCCCAATCGTAGTCGCACCACTTCTCACCCATGATCTCTTTACTATAGAAGTAATCAAGTAGAGGTTGGTAGTATCTGCCTGTCATCATATCAGGCTCGCCATCCGTATGCTCTGAGTCATACACATGGCAGAGATCACAATAGGACATTAGAGTCTTACATCCTCGTACATGCCTACTAGACTTGGGTCGCCGTAGTTACCCTCGACTACTCTCTTACCATTGAGAGCATACCAAACAACCTCGGCATATCCATAGTCGTCTGCTATTTGTAAGCAAAGTTCATCTGCGAACTGGTGAGAAAGGATTGGTTCCTTGATAGTTGTATTTGGAACTTCAACGAATCTTTGGATATTGAATGGATAACTTTTGATCATGTGTTAATTAAATCTGTATTAACTTCATTATACACCCTGACAGACAACTCTGCGTCACCTGATGTGTCAATATTATTTCTGTCACACGCTTTGCCCACTATACTCCATATAGTGTTAACCTCTTCATCAGTGAGAAACTGTGCCATGCTCCAATAAATCTCAACTTTATTATCATAGGTACATTCACCGTAGGGATTTTCCTCTGTGTAGTTCCAACCTTCAGTTAGCATAGTCCTCCTTCTTTGGGTATTGTCCATGCTCTACCCAATGGGCGAGAGATGCAATCTCTTTGGCGATCATATGACCTGTCCAAAATTCAAACGGTTCCCATAGGTGGTCGCCCATGAATCCTTCTTGTCCATTCTCTGTCCAATCAAAGAATTTGTCGGGGACATGCTCGGTAAGATAAAAACCAGATGCCCATTGGAAGCACGCTTCCTCAAATGTTAGTTTTCTCATACTGGTAACGATAATTGCTGCTCGGTGTTCTCTTCGGTGATATTGGTGATTTCTTCATCATACCACCCGTAGTCTGATTCCATGTTATCCCAACACCCGTTTTCAAATTGTTCAATAGCGTGTTCCTTGGATCTAGCACGGATCGTATAATCTGTGTATGTCCAGTGCTTTGCTTCAATGTAAAATTCTTTCTCATCACTAATCATCATTAAGTGCCTCCCTTGCTGCTTGTAGGATTTGATCTTGGAACCAATCTGAGTCTGTGATTACGTCAACCTCATGCTGCACAAGTTGCTTAATGTAACGCTGCATCATGTATGCTGATGTTTCCCAGATGAGAGGTGATTTTAAATTATCACCCATCTGTTTGATGAACTGTTCATCATCTTTATTAGTCAATGGATCAGACATCATGCTGCTGCCTCCACTGGGTCATAGTCCCAAGGTGCTGGTTCGCATATCTTCTCAACTAGAGAATGAAATGCTTTGAGATCTGATAATGGGTTATCAGAATCAACGAGAGATGTCGCCATCTTAACGAGGACTTGCTCCTCTGCTTCGGTCATTTCTAGAGACCTTAACCAAGTGGTAGTTGTTTTGTTCATGTCTCTATTATAATGGAATGAGTTGCCACTGCAACAGATAGTGTGACACTAATCTAACTGTCCAGTTCTCCATGAAATCTTAGGGCATCGTCGCTATACTGCATCAGCTGGTCTAGGACCTCACCCATACTGAAGTCACGGTTGATTGCATTATCACCAAATGCAATTTCATAGACTTCCTCTATGAACTGTGGGACCGACTGGACATATCCAAAGTCATATGTCTGACCATCGGTGCCCACTTCCCATTGTTTGAGTGGATTGTTACACATTAGCAATCGTTGGTGGTAGATCTATATTCTGTAGTTTGATATAGATATGATCAAATGTTTTTCTATCTTTCTTAGTAAAACAAGGGTCATGAATGTAATCTACCATATAAATGAAAAGATCATTTAATAGATCTTTTTCATTTTTTGTTAAATCCAAAATTAGGTAATTTTTAAATTTTTCGATATTCATGATTTATGCAAATAGAGGTCTCATGTAATCTTTAAATTCTTCGCATCTGTGTTTTGCGAGAATTTGCATTTCTTTCTCTGTGATTACCATGTCGTAACCCTCTGCTCTCATTTCGTCGTAACATGCTTGGGCAACACCCTTGTCTGTTAGATCGTATTTGTGAAGTTGAACGTGTTTAAAGAAACTCATAGACTCCTTTTGTTTGTATACATCTATTATAAAAGGAAAGGGTGGCAGTTGCCACCCATAGTAGACACTTTGTGAACTGTCACCAGTTAGTGCGCTGGTATGGCAACAGGTGTTACCATTGTGTCTATGATGTTGTACTCTTGATCATAGCGGTGATCCAAAGAGAACGCTTTCCATTCACCATCAACAAAGTTGTATAAGTATTCCTCACATGCTCGAGCGTTTTCTGCATACTGTTTGAAACTCTTATCTAACCTTGGTGCTTCATCATCACCCCCATAGTAGTTTGGTTTAGGGTCACCATGAATGAACTCTTGCTTCTCATAGTCAAACTCTGAATCTGAGTAGCATGATGACATGTTCCCGCCATCTAGTAGTTCAGCTATTTTTTCGTATGTGTTGTAGTGTTCCTTGAGTGTGACGCCTAACCACTCAGGGTAGCCATCCCAATGGTGATAGCATGACATAACTGAACCGTCTTTTAAAGTAAGACCAATGCGAGAACGTGTTGACATAAACTCCTATGGGGTGAAATCGGGACTTACACACTAAGACTGGGACCTAGGATTTTACACCAGTCGGGGTACTTCATGATGCCCGTGAATTGGGTGCGGAAAACAAAATAAATGGCGGTCAGGTGGTGGCGAGTTGCATTACTGACCTTTAACAATAATAATGACCTAATTGACCATCATTTGTTTTCCCATTATTAATATAACAGAATATCCCAGGCAATGCAACCTGGGGGGTGCCACTTAATGACGTGGCACAGGGTTATAGTTTCGATCATATTTTCGTGGTAATCTCAACTCATGCTCCCCCTCGGTGAAGTTATCAACAGTGAATTTAATTTCCTTGTATAAACCACGGATTGCATCCTTACCAAAGTAATCATGTTCAATGGTATCATGTCCAGTGCATGAACTACCCCATGATGTAACATCTGAATCAATCCTCGCAAATAGTCCACGAGTGATGTAATTAAGCAATCCTAACTCACGTTTGGATACTCTGATGTTAATGAACTTTTCATTGTTTAGATCCATTCTACCTCCACGCTACAGGGATCAATTTCCTGATCCTCTTTGAGATCAGGGAAGTCTTCTAAGTTCTCGATCATACTAGTGTCGAGGTAACCACAATCGCCAAAGAAGTCATCTAAATCTAGTTCTAGTTTAAATGTACCTTTCTCTTTGAATGATTCAATGATATCATATGAGTAATCGAGATCCTCTACCTCATGTTGTGCTGAGAATCTCCAATTGACCCATGCTTCACGACTAATTTTTGCTTTAGGCATCATTACTCCTGTTAGTGTACTCTTGAACTTCTTTAACGATATCGTCAAAGTGGTCATCCCAGTAGTCCATTGCGTCTCTTAGAAACTCACGGTCTGGTTGCTTTTCTACGTCATACATCATTGTATCAAAGACGTAGTTATAGAGGTCTTTTGAATCCATGTTATCGACGTACCTCTCAACATAGTATCCTCTAAGTTCGTCGATAACTTCGGTTGGTAGATCGTAGGGATACATTATAAGTACCCCGCAAATTCCATACCTGGCTCGTCATAGAACCATGAGATGCTGACGTCAGGATACTTATCTCTAAGTTCTCTGACTACACCTTCGGGTGGAGCCCATGCTGTATCAAATGAGAATGTGACGTAATCGCCTTCCTCATCACACCATTCAACATCCTTTTCGTTGATGTCCCACTTAGTATCCCAATGTGAAGTTCGCCAGTCATACCATCTGGTATCCTGTGTACCATCTTTCCAACGAGTTGAAACGTGTACTACCTCACCTGCTTGGTTTTTGATTTCCTCAGCAACTGGTAGTTCACCTGTCTCAGGGTGTGGTATCTTATCGAAGTCAGGCATAGGATAAAGGACTTGAAAAGGATTGTCCTTTTTGAATATCTCGACGATCTCAGCAAGTTGCTTTTCTTCTTCAACAGTACCTGCAGAGATTGTAACTCTGTTGTTACACCAGTTAGGCATAAGTAACTCCTTTGTTTGACTATGTACTTATTATAGTGCATGACAATGAAAAAACCCTTGCACCAGTGACACTTATTTCACTGGCACAGGGCTGCAGCGCCTGCCTGGTTATTTCAGTATGATGTGGTAATCTATGCTACGTATGCACCACCCGCTGTTACATGTGATTTCCTCTATCAGGTCATCTTCATCATCTGCTTCCCAGGCGCCCAGGTGTTCCCTGGTAATCAGGTCCTGGTCTTCTTTGGGTATACTATAGATCGGGTCCAGGTCATCATTAAAATCAAACTCGATCGCGGTAACGGCGTAATGCATTAGTGATCACACCCATGATCTTGATAACAATCCTCATTCCAGTGTTCCCCAGCATCTAGAACACCTAGGCGAGTCATGATCTGATCATAGAAGAACATACCTGAGCGGGACATACGCCCCGCTGTGTAATCCCATCCTAGGTTTGCTAGATCATCATAAAAATCTTTCTCGAGGTAATGTGTACCTGCATACTTTTTGGTGTTGAGTTTGACTTCAAAAGGATTGGTCATGATGATACATCTCCATACATTTTGTTCATAGTGTCCCTTACACGCTCACGGTCGAGTGAATCGCCGTTGCCCCATGTAATGACGTCGTTGCAACCATCGAGATAATCAAGAGTTGCGTAAGCAATTTGCTCACGGGTGCGTTTTTGATCGTAGAGACCGCCATCTCCATAGAATGAGTAAACATACTCAATAAATTCGTTAAATGAGTTCATGTACTCATTATAACAACAGATATCTAATCTGTACCACCGTATGAGACACTTTCTAAACTGTCCACTTCAGGTTCCCTGGTGAGTTTGCTCAGGATAGAATCCCTGGTAAGGCGTCGGTCGCTGCCCTGGTCCATCGGTCCAAGCGCAACGATTGCTTCTAGGATCAGATGGATCTCATCCTCTAGTAGCTCTGTCTTTATACTATACATTAGACCTATAAGCCTCCTTAATCATTTTATTGAACGTTCTAGACTCTGATGGTGTCATACCACAAAAATAGTTCAATAGGTTGCCATCATACTCATCAGCAAGATCTTCTAAATCTTTACCGATGTTTATGGTATCTTGACTTATAAGTTCTTTGTATTCTGATGGAGTCATAATAATGAAAAAATGAAAAAAATAAAAAAACCACTTTTTCAAAAAACTGAAAAAATGGAAAAAGTGAGGGAGCGCAGTTTCTAAATACTGATCTTTTGTACTCTCCCTGGGATCCTATTGGAATAGGTATCCCTTGCTGCTGTCGAACTGATGTGTGGTCCCCCTGTCTGTTACGTACCAGGTGAAGTCTTTCTGATAGACGCCACATGTAAATGCATCACAAAACTCATTGATGAGTGCATTTAACCTGGACTTAGTTGTAACTGACTGCCACCCGCCATCGAAAATGTGTAGGAAGTTAGGTCCTGCTGTTGCAATGTGGTTCCCGTGTAGGTAAACGTTAGACTCGTTGTTGTCTACGTCGTAACTCACACTAGTATTTGCTTTTGAGAAATTGATTTTGCTTTTGATAGCAGCGTTCATTTCGGATTCAATCTTGCGCATTTAGTAGGTGGTGATTTATTACTCTTTAATAATAAGTCATTGCTGCGTAGACTGCAACCACATGTGTGCCACTAGTTGTACTGTCTACCATAACGTCCCTGGTCCTGCTGCTGCATGCTATGCTTATGTTTACGTACAGTTTTTTTAGATTCCCTCCTTACACCTTTGATATCATAACCGTAAAGAGATGGATCATCATCGTGATTCTTAAAATCACCCTTATAAGACTTAGCCATTATAACTGAATGCTATGTACTCTATGTAGTTTCTCTAATTTGTAGTGTTTTATCCCTGATACTAGTGTTAATATACCTTCCAATGCTTTTTTCAGGGTCATTTAGTATATTTCTCACGTTTTCTGCAAATTTTTCAACATTTTCGCAGTTATATGCGTATTCTTTGATACTTTTGCCCCTAAATGTGACAAATACGCCACTGTCATCACCTTTTAGTGCCAAAATAGCGCTAGAATCGACGTCTTCATAGCTAAATGCGGTTGCCATCGTGGTCATAAGTCATAAAATGGGTTTTTGAACTTTTTTAAAAATCTTAAAAAGTCATTTTTTTAAAAAAGTCATTTTTTTGTTTTTTTGACTTTTTCAGTTTTTTGACTTTCTCGGATATCTAAATTATAGCAAATCTCGGCAATCTTGGAGGGTCTCTGTGTGCCACTTTAGAAACTGGCACATTCGGGGTTGACTTTTCATACATAGCAGCCTAAGACAACAACGTGACCGCACCTTTACCCATTTGTATCCATCTATACACAGAACCTATACACATTTATTTACATATTTTAAATGTTTTCCCAGTGTTTCTCCACACCCCCCGAGAACCCTTGCTATCACTAACGCGGAAGGATACTATCCTATACACACTTTGAGTACACTTTGGTTCACATCCAATACTCGTCAAGTACATCAAAAACTCTGTTCAAATACTCGTTCGCTCCATTGCATTCCCACTTACCTTTCTCCCCTATTTCACACTTGTAATGTAGTTCTCTCTTCAGTTGCATAAGACGATTCGTCATTGCAACTTTGTCTAGTCTACCGTTCATGTGTACTCCTTGATTGTAGTCCTATTTATTTTAAGCAGGACATGTTGGAGGTGGTATTTTAGGCATTCGTAACTTCTTTCTCCACTTCTCTATCCAGTCCCTGATCTTCTTGTCCATGAAATCTGTCCTTGATTTTATCTAATCCATCATGTATACTAGGTCTTGTACCCACATAAGTTAAATCCTTATAGTCATGAGGGAAACATAAGATGCATGTATGTATTCTCTTATGTCTAAATGTTGATAGATCACATTGTGGTCTAGGTTTAGTTGAGATTTCAATCGTGATGTAGTCACTTGATTTGAAATAGACCCAACCTTCAAGATCTTGTCCAAGTTTAACTTTCCACTTGACGTAATCGTTGACTTCGGGTTGATACATTTAGTCAATAGGTTTGTTTGGTCCTCTCACTGTTCTCGCATAACGTACTGGTCCAGTTAGAGGATCAGACATTGGAACACTTACATAACACTGTAATTTATAGTCCCTGGGTTTGAGATTTTGACTTTGTATCTGTTTAACTGCATGTTCGTAACATTGTGTCCATGTAAGATTAAACTTCTTTGTCTTTGGTTCGAGTCTCCATGGAAATAGGTTGTGTGGGAACAGCGTGATGTCTTTGCATCTTGTGAACTTTACCTCGAGTTCTGATTGCGATTCCGAACTCTTCGTAGAACTCTTTCCTTTTGTTCTTGATGTACTCTTCGATAGAGTCTTCAAGTTCTTGTTTAGATTCTGCTGAGTCTTGGATTTCATTTGGGATTTTCATCATAGTACTTGTCTGTAGGAGAATGATACACTAATACAAATGCGTCACACTTTGGACACGATAGATTTGTAACAATATTGTAATCTTCGTTGCAGTAATCTTCTCCATTGTGATCACCACCCCATATCAATTCATTGTTACATGACCAACAGTTCATTCAGTACAATACTCCTGATCAACTTTACATAACTCCTCATAGAGTCTTTGATTTCTAGCGTCACGATCTAGAGTCAGTGTGCTTCTTATCAAACCAAGAAACACAAGACCAATAAAGATCATGTAGATTGCATACGGTTTCATACTTCCACCTTGATTGCTTTGAGATACATGTGACCGAACTGCTGTCTCTTCTTTGGGTCGAGTAGCATTTGACTCACCTCTTTATCGGAGAGTTTCAGTTTCATCATTCGTCTCATACATGCAGGAGACTTATTCAGTTCCCAGTTGATTTCAATATCAGTTGTGACTATTGGTTCTGACTCAACGTCAACAGTAGTCGGTGTTCTTGGTGTAATCACTTTAGTTTCAGTTTCCTTTTGTTTCATTGCATTGATTGCATTGTGGGCATAGTCTTTGGATTGTTTCGAGATTTTCCAAGAGTTTCTCTCGTTTACTCTCGTCATGTTCCATACAGATCTGTTCGATCAATTCATTGATCTGTCTCTGTAATGTTGATATAGAGTTGCTTGAGTGCATCTGCGTTGTAAAATAGCGTGGACTCGTTTATGTAGTTCTCGGGATCTGCCCACTCAAAGAACTCGTCCCCGATCGCCATCGCATCTTCCATGCGTTTCTCTTCCAAGAGATGTCTGAATCTCCCGACCATCCAGTTACAGATTTCGTCGCGTTGCTCAGAGATTTGAAGAGTGAGTTCGTTGTTCATAGGTTAATAGATTCTTGAGGTGATCATAGGTGATAAACTTGCAGGATACTGATTGTTTGACCAGTAGTTTGTTGATTGCTCCCGCAAACTCATTGGGGAAACGTTTGTGATACCGCCAGTATCTTCGTGTTTCCTCCTCGTCTAAATCGGATCTTGGAACTATCCACGTAGTGTGCTTTCCATAGAAGGGATTTACGTATGGTGGTTGAATGAGATTCTCAACCAAATCATCAGTGACGATGCTCATGTAGTAGTGACCTGTTTTAAGTGTTCTTGTGTTAAATTGCGCACCTTGAGTAGATGCTGTATAATATGTGCTACGTACTCAATGTCCTCGACATCGCAAGGATCAAAATCGTAGGCATTATCCCAATCAATTTTACCATCATTAAATACAGGCGCTCCGAATGGTATGCCGTCAATGTCGAGGGCATACGCATTACCTTCAGCAACGATATAAAATGTAGGTACAGACATGAGAGAAATGGAATGAACTACTGTACTAATTTAGCATAGTTTAGTGGAATTTGCAACTACATGTACAAATATCCACCTGCCCAATCCGCGTTCTCAAACAAATACTCGCGGTCCTTGATCAAACGTAGGTCGAAGCGTACGTGTTTAGCAGGTCCTCTCCAACTTGCTGCCTTATATACCTCTCCTGTTTTCTTGTCTACGAAGCAATGCACGGAACGTGATCCGTCTCCTGTCTCCATGATAACCTTATAGTACTTCTTACCTGTCTCAATGACGAATTCATAACCTGATGAAGAATCCTTCTCAAAATCCCTTTGAAGCGCTTCACAGAGTGATTGTGTGTGTTGAAATATATTATCTTCGATCACTTTGCGTGCTCTTTGAGCGGAAGTCATAGTTGCGGTCATAATGTCCTTGTGTTTATACTATTATTATAGCAATAAAAAACCCCCTGTGTAGGGGGTGTGTGCAACTTGTTAAACTGTCTGCGGAATGTTCAGAATGGACAATCATCTGGTACTGTGTACTGTGGTGAGTCTCCACCCATCCACTTGCTACGTTGTTCATCTTGCCATTTCATATGGTCAACACGTCTGATCATTTCATCAACATGCTCTTTCTCTTGCATTTGACTTGTAGTTAGATTCTTTTCATACTGGTAATCTGTCCAGACAATATCATAATAATATTTCATTATGCAACCTCCAAGTCAGATAGGAAACACTCTACGGTCATCATCTCATAGTCATCAATGTATGTACTTACAACTGCATAGTTGTTTGATCTCTCAAGTAATACAACTGAACCTGTAAGGTCGTCGTGGATTTTAGACTTGACTTGAGTTCCTAATTTGATCATGATGTGTCTTGTTTAGTATACACTTATTATAATACACATCTGCCTCTCTGTGTACACACAGTGGTCACTTCTTCAACTGTCTACCACAGTTACACTTCTTCCCCTTGTACTTTGGGCACTTCCATTTCTTGCATTTCTTGCTCATCTACCTTTAACACTACTACTGGTGCGATTACACGATGAAACTCCCGTAAGTATTCCATCCTGTCCTTAGCATACTCTCTACCCATAAGTATGTACGTTGTAGTGTTTCCTTACTGGAGGATATTTAGGTTCGGGAGCAGTTCTAACTGCCTTGTATATCTTGAGTAACAGTTCACTGCTCATAACCCGTTCCAAAATGTATCTGAGGGTGTCTGTTGACTCCTAAGCATTAACCATATACCTACATTACATAGGAACCAGAATAGATTTGTTATCCATGCCTGTCTCCAACAGTATCTGCGGTTGCTCTCCACAATATGTTGATTTCTATCATTGATCCACTTATCAGGAGATAGTGGTCTCACCTTCAAGTACTGCTCGAGTCCAAGTGAGATTAGAAATCCGATTGCGAAGATATAGAATAGTAGGTTTAGGAAACCCGCCATTGAGAATAGAAAGATCATTGAATGATTGGGTATGATTTACTAGGATCGTAGTCCTCTGGTTTAGGAACAGAATAGTATCCTCGATTAGGCATTGGAATACCTCTAGGCATTGTAATAATATCAATGGTCTCTTCAAACCATCTGTTCATTGATTTCGCCATCGCACGATAAGATGTACCAACGTATAACTGTCCTCCTACAACAGCAACTGCTGTAGCACCCCAAAACCAGTAATAGAATCTGGATTTCATTTGTGCTCGAATCTTGTCTCGCCTTTTCATAAATTTGTTAGTCATCTCTTGTAAGGTTTTCCGTCTTGTTTTATCTGCATATTATCCTGTTCTGCAGAAATGAAGTTTGGTTCATAGAGGTGCATATCACCACATGGTGTAACCCATCCAGTAAGAATCTTTTTAGTCTTCTTCAATGGTGGATTACCTCTATGCATATGTGTGATACCACCTGGCCACACTACACCTAGATTTTTCTTTGGTTTGACTCTTCGACTTTGATATAAGAACTCGGTTTCACCACCATCATCCTCATCTTGAAGGTCATTTAAGTAAATCATCCATGCTAGGACACGAGTACTATTATACCATCCAGTTGCTTCCGCATGTAAGATGTGATAACCGCCTGTTGGTTCTGTCTTTTGATATAAGGTTGAACCACTGGTCCATCTTCCCTCCATTTTACTAGCAGGAAACTCAGCAAAATATGGTATAACCATACGATGCATGACCAGTTCCGTGATTTGACGGGCAACCTCAGGATAGATTGGTTCTAACAGTAGTTGCATATCATTCACATGTTCCTGTTTTCTGTTAACAGAACGAGGAATTTCAAATGCTTTCTTCTCATCACAGATTGATACGACGTTATCGTATAACTGTCTTGTTAATACTTTATCGTATGTTCTGATAAAATCTTCGCTCATTTACCTGTTGATAGTTCAGCATTTGCTGCATTTAAGTGTGCTTCAAGATGATTGTAAAGATCTTCTGCAATTACATCATTCTGTTCTGAGTAAGAACTTGTGTGTCCTAGGGGACAACCCATCATCATGTCCAGAATAAATCTGATTTGGTTTGTGTCTAATGGTACGTTTGTAGGTAGATTCATAATGATGAGTTGTATAATCTCTATTGTAACTGATAATGTGCAGAAGGTCAAGCAAGATTTGTTCCTTGTAGTGTATGTCCTTCCATATGAAAATCTCCAGTGAGAAAAGTATTGAATGATACCGTGACTCTATCTCCATCAGAACGCATAGTAGAATGCTCTAACATTGAAGGAAACACAATGATAGTGCCTGCATTTGCAGTAATTTGATGATGAGTATGAGTTCTGTAATACTCATTATCATCTTTCACTATCATATTAATAGGTAGCATTGGATCATGCCATGGATCTGGTCTATGAAACATCAACTTATCATCATCGTCAAAGAATACTACTCCACTGAACTGTGAATTTGGATGTACATGAACTTGAGCTGCTTCCCCTTTGTTATACTGGTTTGCCCACGAATCTAAGAATTTAAAACCTGCGTTCTTAGAATCCTTATCAAGATTGTGTATAAGGTTTTCTATTGTACCTGCAATCGTAGCTTTTAATTCTCTCATAAAAGGGAGATCTAAGATACGAGTATTCTTAGTTTGTCTCGGACTTGCAATAAACTCTAATTCTTGTATCTGTTTTTTTAATCTCCATGCCTTAGAAGCAGGAAATTTTTGTGAGATTATAAATGCAGGACAAACATTAATTATTTGTGGATCTATCTCCATTTGCTCGATGCTTTCACTTCAACTGTTTTTAATGATTCAATTTCGTCACTCTCATCTGGGTTAGTATGATAAGTAACTTCTTTTAATGTTCTAAGATATTCTAAAACATGTTTTCTAATTTCCATGAGTTCTTCATAACATCCTTGGTTATGGGCACACCCACGCAAATCGTGGTCTGGTTTCATTACAGACTCAGTAAATAACGACAATGCTCTGTCGTATTTTATAGCAGCAGGTTCATCACCAACTGATGCTTGATCTCTCATAGCGGTACTTAATTCTTTCATTATAATATAGCACAGTTATATGTTTTTTAGTTTCAAATTGTATGAAATTGATACTCTGTCCTCATCTGATTCATTTCTGGATACGTAGTGAGGAAGTGATGAAGGGTGTAACCATCCTTCTCTTACTTTTGGAGGAATAATATATTCAGATGCTGTAGTTATTATATTCTCGATACCATTTATATAGGGTGACGGAATATACAGATCTCCAGATTGCTCAGGTGCTTGTAAATAAAATGTACCACTTAAATTAGAGTTAAAATGTGAATGTATTCTCTGGTATGATCCTGGGGGCATAACATTGATCCAATAGTCTGTTAGATCAATAGAGATAGGAGGTAATCCAAATTTTGCTTCTCCAATACCAGCAGCAAATTCTTGCATACAATACTCACGTACTGTATCAATCAAAACTTCATCCATAAACTTCTTCATCTCATTATTACATAACTCCTCAAGATATGGATAACGAACTTGATATCCTCCTACCATGGTAGAGTTATGAATACGTTTATCCCATTTACAATCATAGATTGCTTCTAAAAGTTTTGCAATATCAACTTCATTTGTCCTATAATTAACAATCCTACATCTAAAATCAAGATATTGCATTAGAATGTCCTCCAGTGTGAAGGATGAATAAGACCTGTCTCTAAGTTAACATATTCTTCTTTTAATGAGATCTTGATGTCTCCTGCAATACTTCTCAAATACTTTCCTTTCTTATGTCCTTCTGGTGGTACTGAGTGACGCATAGACCCAGGGAATACTAATAGATCTCCTGCCTCTACTGGTAAAAACGTACTGCCTGCATTAATAAAGTTATCTTCAAACGTGTGTGAACGTGTATCTGGTTTAGGATCAAAAACTCCACCAAAATATTCATTTGGACTCTTTGGAATAGTAAATACTAGACCAGTTTTGTATGGTGTGCTAACATAATATACAAAGGATAAATCAGAACACGCATGGTTATGTTCAGACATATTGTCTGTATACTCTTTGATAGTACACCACGACTTCATGAAATGAACATCGTGCATATCTGATTTGATACCTGCACTGTTTAGACATTCACGAACATTATCTGCTATAATAGTAAAGAACGAAGAGAGATCCTCATCTTTATGCATTACACTCTTACCTCTTGCTTCACCAGTTAGATGATATCCTTTCGCATATTTGTCTGCAAATGTGCATGGATCAAAATGATGTTCTGTTTTAGATTCCAACAATTCTTTCCATTTTTCATGTCCATCAACCTTACATTGGTAAATAACTGTAGGGAACAGCGGATGAATTTTATTAGTCATGAGTATTGAATCATATAATAATTATCTCACTGAAGAGAGTGCTTTAGACCTACGTGTAGAAGCTAATACTATTCTAGCACAAGATCCAGAAGAAAAGTTAACTTGGTGGTATGAATTGAGTAAATCACCATCAAATCTTATTGAAAACTTTATATACAGATCAGCACATCAACATGGACTAGAGGGATATCTAGGTGCTGAATGGTGGATTAGATCACATGATACTATTGAAAGTCAATGGTATTTTCATGTAGACGGCGATGTCGATAGATTTAGACAAACTGGTGAATATCTTGCTGCACCATTTTCTACTGTAACATATCTATGCGACGGTGGGCAACCCACTGTTGTATGTGATCTACATCATGATTGGTTAAAGACTGACGGTGTATATGCAACTGGTAATGATGACTGGTCATTTTGGTCATATCCAAAAATGGGTAAGCATATTTGTTGGTCATTACCATACTTCCATGGAGTTCCTGCAAATATGGGACATATACAGCCTGGAGACAAAAGAGTTACACTTATGTTTAATTTGTGGAACACTCGTCCATTTGAACCTGCATGTGTAGAATATAATTTACCACACAAAATAAAAGACGGTGAAGTGTTCCTATATCCAAAAAAGGATACTGATTTGGAGTTTCGTGAACCCCATGGACACTTTACCGCTTACTTAGAGGGCATACCTACTGCTGTTCAATTTCATGGTTATCATAAAGCAGGAGATTCTTTTTTAGTTACTCAATACAGACCTTCTAACTTGTCGGAGGATCAGTATTTTCCCAAATCATAACACCATTTTTAAATACAGACGCATAGACATAGTGATCAGAATCAACAGATAGTGCAGGACGTGGGAAATAGTCTTCAGCAAAATCTTGTGCTGTATATTCATCAGAATAAGTTATACCACCAAAGGATGAGTTAAAAAACTCTGTATATAATGCATCAGGCATCAAATTTTTATAGAAATCATAAACTGTATTAAGTTTAGTGGTATCACCTTTTGCTTCTAAATCTCTAATATTAGATGCATTGTAAAACAAAATTACCTTATCATTAGCAAAAGATTGCAGTGATGAGAGTGAAATTAATTCTTTAAGGTCTAGAAAATTTTCCATGATTACTTGTTAAGTGTAGTTGCATACTGACGTAGTATTTTTTGTCTTAATGATCCAATATATGTAGCAGGGTCTGTTTGATTTCCCTGCTGATACCATTTATCTTCGTCTATACTATTTAAACATCTTGCAGATATATCCAGATAATCATAGAACATTTCTCTTGCCCATGAGTCTTGAATCATCGTTTCTGCCCAGATAACACACATTCTACGTCTACCTTTAGTAACTGGTGATACTGTGTGCCATAAATTAGGGTCAAATACAACACTTTGACCTGCGTTTAATCGTAGTTGTACATCAATATTACCAACTTTAATTGTTAAATCACCACCTTCATATTCTGTGTGATCGTTTAGAGCAGTAAGTATAACTAGATCACTACGTAATCCATTCATGATAGAGTTATCACAATGGAGTTTATACTCTCCATTATCATCTAGTATTGCATCATATTCATTAAACATTGGTGCAGTACAATGTTTCATATGAAAAGAAGTTAACCATGGATCTTGATTAAATGCATCCATGAATAATGTAGCAGCTTTATCAACTACATCTCCTGCTAGTTCTCTATTTCTTTTAACTTGTCTGTTATCAGTACCAGACTCTGAACCATCTATAAAATTACCACAATTATAAAGATCATTGATATTTTTACAAATGACTTCACTTAACCATGTATGTTGACGAATCATTATTCACCTTGTGCTGCTTTTGCTTCATCTAATAGTGCTTGTTCTCTCTCAATCTGTTTGATTAGAACTTCAACTGGATCAGTAAGATGAGAGATATCAGATACGTTAAACAATGGTGCAGGTCTAGAGAGTTGTAGTGCGATATCAACATATCTCTTCATTGTCTCTTCCATTGCACCACCTGGGACATCTTTTCCTGGGAATGTTACCCACTGATCATCACTACCAAGATATGTTGCTCCCTCATTATAGGGTAAATAATTCTTTTTGTAAACAATAGGGTCAATAGGAACTTTAATTTCAGCAAGAACTTGAGTACCAGACTCAAACTGATCTGGTAGTTCACGACATAATTGTCTATATTTTTTCCAATCTACTTTCTCATCAGCAGTAACAGGTGCATCTTCTAACATTGTCCAATCACTAGAATGTAAGAAGAAATCTCTCCATGCCTTTACTCTTGTAAGAGATAAACCTTTACATTCATCAAGAACTTGATTCATTCTAATACTTTGATGCTCAAATTCAGTTGATAGTTGTGCATCAAATGCTTCGGATATATCAGCAACAAATTTCTGTACTACATCAAGATCTACTTCAGTAAAAATATATGGTTTCCAAAAATACTCTCCTGTAGTATGATTACGAACATACTTTTTCTTATCACAAGACCATTTTTCTACTGGATCATTTTGATAGTTAAATGATATTAAAAGATCCTTATCACTATCCCATAGTGGGTAGATAATAGGAGTTATAAAGGTTGTCCAGTCTTTTTCAGAAAAAGTTCTGGAATAACCACCACGAATGATAGTTCTGTTCAATGCCGCGATTGAAACTGTTTGATTTGTGATAGACATGTTTTATACAGGTTGCTGATAGTACCATCCAGTTACAACATATTTAGTACCTGAGAGCACTAAGTTGCCTTTATGAGTGTGAGTAAATCCTGCTGGCCAAATAACTAGTGTGCCTATAGTTGGATCAATTCTACGTTTTTGATATAAAAATTCAGTTTCACCGCCTTCAAAATCTTCGTTGAGATATATCATCCAGACTAGTTCTCTAGCAGTTTCACTCCATGAACCACGTTCGTAGTGATAAACATGATATCCACCACCCTCAGGAGTTTCTTGAAACTTAACTGACCATGAAGTTAATGGTGTGGTATTGAGTGTATTATACTGAGAACAGTAATCATTAACTCCAGATTGTAAGTATTGATTTATCCTAGCAGTCAATGCTGTATTAAGAGTCTCCAACATAACAGAGAGATCTTTTCTACCAAGTTCACCAGTAGCAAATTGATTGACTCCCGCCATGGTCTGTTCATAGTTATCAAATGGTTGACGACTACGAAGATCTTTCTCCATATGTTGCTGAACTGCCTGTTCTTTCCATTCATCATAAAAACTTACAATATCATTACATACCGCAGAGGGCATAAAGTTTTTATAAACAGCAATGAAATCATTATATTCTGCCTTCCCACCCATCATATTAATAGGAATGATAGGAGTGACCATCTCATTGAAATTCGATGATCCAGGAGTTGTGATCGCCATAATATTACCAAGCTTTAATTAAGTATTTTACCCTAAAGTATTTAAGCACGAGTGGAACTGCTGTTTGTGGGATAACCCCTGCAGTTACACTAAGTTGTTCACCAGGGGTCATTGTAATTGTTCCCTCGTTGAGAGTCATACCTGCCTGAGCAGGTGTAACTGCATTAGCACCAGTTAATGCTTGAGATTCAAACATAGTTACTGTTTGTCCTCTATCATTTACAGCACCATCATTTACTTTTGTAGCACCATGAGGATCTGTGTATGCATCTGCATCTGCTGCAGAATAATATGGTTCTGATTTACAATAAGAAAATTGTTCATTAGTTCCTGATCTCACAGGAGAATATTCTGCTAAGTAATGAGTATGTTCTGCGGGTGTTCCTTGTGTAGGATTAAATTGACTGATTGGTGCAGTATTAGTAATCATGTTTGATGACTGTGCGACATCAGCAGGAGTACCATTATCACCACCATTACGTTGATCTCTTTCAGAAGTTAGAACAGTGTGACCATGTGGAGGTGGACCATTTAAAACTCTTGGTTGTAATGGACCAATAGTGATTTCTGCAGTTCCTCCTAGTGTACCAGAAACAAATCCAATACATTCATTATAACCTGATACCCTTACTGATCCTACACCATATTCTTCGTTTTGTCTAGCTCTTGAAATATACCATTCACCACCAACATCACCAACGTTCATTTGTGCATCATCAGGTGTGATAGATCCTACACCATCTACACCACCAGGACCTACAATTCTTTTCATTCTAAGATCAGGCACATTAAATACAGCATTTTGTACTGTACCAGCAGGGTTACCCCAATCAGATAATGTGACTGTGCTGGGATTTGTACCACCATACTTGTCTCCAATTATATCATATAACATTGGATAATCATTAACACTATGCTGTGATCCATCACAATATATCCAGCCAGG
>ENA-OSEY01000844-OSEY01000844.1-marine-metagenome-genome-assembly--contig:-NODE-844-length-21575-cov-4.270397_pt1 | contig 21575 bp, 33 predicted proteins | sample MGYA00248465_ERZ534230 | MGnify/ENA primary metagenome ERZ534230 (study PRJEB26409, sample SAMN06344110) | marine metagenome | isolation source: Sea water from surface | place: Atlantic Ocean:Southern...
GTATTGAAATAGTCTTTACGCATGTACCTACCAAGTATGTTCGAGTTGTAGTATGCAGGGGTTCCATCGTTCGTTGCCTCCGTAAGTACATTATAGAAAAATAGTTGTCGGGTCTCCTCATAGTTGCATTGACCCTTGGTTTTATGTAGGCTTAGTATCTCTCTTTTAAACTGTAGTTTACCGTACAATTTTAAATCTTCTTTTAATTCTGGGCAAGATCCGTAATACTTTTTCCAATCGGATTCTTGTTTTTGTTTTCTCTTTTTTCCCTTTGGAGTTCTGAACGCATAAAAGTATTTTCTTCCAATATATTTTCTCCCATTGTTAGTATTTGTAATACAGTAGACAAAACCGAAGAAATCGCCAATATCATCAGAAGTGAAAGTTGAACCTTCACATAACCAGGGATTTTCATAATCAATCGCAGAGTCCGTCTTCGTCGTTGATGTCACGATAAGAAGTAGTTATATCACTATCACTACTTATACGATATGCACCAGTGTCAGAATAAACTTCAGATTTTAATTCTGCTAGTGCTTTTTCTATGTCTTGTATTAGAACTTTAAGATTACGTTTCTTCATGAGTAGTATTCTTGTAGTATTTGTAGAACTCTATTAAGAGTGTAGTGTGCTCCTGATTTCCATTCATCACTCGCACCACTATGCTCATTCCAGAGTTCATGTTTAAGTCTAAAGATCCTCGGTTCAATGTCGATCTTTCTCATTTGCCCTCTACCTGAGGGAGGATACGGATTCTTTACTTCTTCTTCAGACATTCTTGGAGTTCCTTCCAATCGTTGTCAAAGAGTTCTAGTCCTTTATCTGTCAATAGATGTCTATACATCTTATGAAAGATAGTGATAGGAATAGTACAGATATCAGCACCTACTTTAAATGACTTAGATACTTGATATACTTCTCTAATAGAAGCAGCAAGAACTTGAGTTGGTGCTTGATGTGTTGCGAATACATCTGCTATCTCTTCGATAACTCCGAACCCGTCAAATGATTGATCGAATACCCGTCCTACAAATGGTGAAACATAAGTTGCTCCTGCCTTGGCAGCAAGTATTGCTTGTGCTGTATCAAATACAAGAGTTACGTTTACGTTTATCTCATCAGTAGATAATTGTTTACATGCTTTTAATCCTTCAAAAGTGCATGGAACTTTAATTGTTATATTAGGTCCTATGTCAATGTAATCCTCTGCCATTGCCAGCATTTCTTCAGCAGTATCACCTACTACTTCAGCAGATATGGAAGCATTCCATGGAAATATGGATGCTATATCTGAGATTACATCACGAGGATCATTACCTGCCTTCAGCATTAGTGAAGGGTTAGTAGTTACTCCGTCAATTAATCCTGTATCAAACGCTTGTTTGATTAGATCAGGATCAGAGCAGTCCAGAAATAATTTCATGACTCTCCAGTTATAGTTAATCGTATTTATTATACCAAAAAAATCCCTAGTCGTAAAGGACTAGGGATTCTGTGTTGATATTAAGATGTTATCTTCCAAGATTTCTGGTGAAGTACTTTTAAGTACACCCACTTGGCATAATGTACTCCACGATAAGTCAAGAAAGCAAACGTTCTGTCAGGATCGTGTATCTCAGGATCAAAATCTGGAAGATTGTAATCCCAATCTAACCTGATCCTTAACATTTTAATCTCCTAAACGATTAAGATTTTGAGGCAAATTTACGTTCCACTTTGATGCCACGATACATCAAGTCATGGTTTCTGTTTTGCTCTTGCTCGGCAAGAACCTTTGCCTTGTACCCTTCAGCGTCATACTTGACACCGCGATAAGTAATAGTTGTCATTGTGTTACTCCTAAAGTAATTGGATTTTTAAGCCCGTTCCTTTAGCCGTTTGCGTCCCAATCACAATTAAGTCCATTTTGTCTAGCAAAGTCATGATATACATCAATAACTTCTTCTCTATGCTGTTCAGTAATTCCTTCATAAGTTCGAGCACGCTCGATTAAAGGATCAATGTCAGCACAGGTAATGCTAGTAGCGATTAAAATAGGAATCATAATAATAAGTTTGGGATGAACGCTCCGTTCCGCGACTTACTTGCGTCCGAGTTGCCAAGACTTACAGTTTGGATCTGGTACTTTGGTGTAAAAGTAATCTATAAGATACTCTTTTGCATCAGGAGTGTGATTCTGATCACTCAAAATCTCTACTCTTGTTTGATTCCACTCGTCACATGACATTTCCCAGTGGGTAGGATCATGTTCTGAAAGGAGCAATACCAGTAGTGCTAGTCCTTGCATCGGATGAACGTGAATCGGTAGAGAGATTCTCTACATTTATATTTATATCACAGTTTCCTAACACAAGATGTTCACGGTGTTACATTTAACCGTATTTTAAAGATTATCTTTATCTTTTTTTAATTTTCTATCGCTACGAGGATCTGTAATTAAATATCTGCAGTACTCATTACCATGATCATAGAAATGATCTGACATATCTACAGGAACATTAGCATTTCTTTTGCCATCTACAATACGTTTAGCTTTTCCCATGTTCCCTCCTTATGTCATCATGTAATCTTTCTTGTGCTGCTTGTTTCTTAGCAGTAGTCCAGAGCATATCTGTAACGTCTGGACTATAGTCATTACCTGATTCAACTAGATCGTTATAAGTTTTATCTAACCACTCTGAGTTCTCAGCATATGCTAGTTGTGCTGCTATCTCTTCCTCTGGTCTAGGATTAGAGGGAGAATCCTGCGAAGGTGTCTCCTTTGACATCTTGTTTGATTCCTCCAACGACATAACTTTCAATCTCCGTTTCTTGTGGTGCGTTCTGTTGTCCTTTACTATTTAACCAGTGCTGAGTCCAAGGTAATGGATTGTTTCTAGCAACAACATCGAAGACAGGATCAATATCAATCGCTTTCATACGACGATTAGCAATCCACTCGACATAATTATGTAGTAGTTTCTCATTAAGTCCAATCATACTACCTTCTTTGAACAGATAGTTTGCCCATGCTTTCTCTTCATCAACTGTCTTCTTGAACATCTGAGTCACATATTCTTTTTCTTCTCTTGAGATTTCTTCCATCTCTGGATCGTCTCCTTGTGCCCACTTCTTGAGGATATTTTGTGTGATAACCAAGTGTTGACTTTCATCTCTAGCGATAAGAGAGAGTATCTTTGCCGAACCCTCCATAAGTTTATTCTCGCCAAAAGCAAACGAACACGCAAACGAAACGTAGAAACGGATTCCTTCGAGGATGTTGACGTTGGCAACTGCTCTATAGAGTTTTCTTTTGAGTTCTTTTCTATCATATCTTCCAGTAGTGTGACCATCTCTAGCAAGATCCCACATCTGACCATTGTCAAACTCGTGAGCATGATCAATGAAATCATTGTAGGATTCTGTAACAGACTCTGCACGTTTCATAACGTTGTCATCATCTAAGATAGTGTCAAATACCTCTGCAGGATCTGAGTACACATTCTTAATGATGTATGTGTATGAACGACTATGAATCATTTCCATAAATTCCCACACTGTCATACATGCTTCCAACTCAGGAAGAGAACAGTAAGGGATAAATGCCATACCAGGACCACGACCTTGTACTGAGTCAAGCATGATCTGATACTTCAAGTTAGAAGTAAAGATATGTTTTTGTTCTGGTGTGAGAGTTTGGTAGTCTGATCTATCTTTCTGTAGAGATACCTCTTCTGGTCTCCAGAAATATCCTAGTTGTGATTGAGTTAGTCTATCAAATACTGGATACTTATATGAATCGTATCTTTGAACTCCTAGTGGTTGTCCAAAGAACATAGGTTGTTTCTTTGTGTTTACTTTGTTTGTATTAAATACTGTCATTCCTTTTACATCAGACTTTGCAACTGTCACAATCTTCTTCCTCCGTAGTAAGTAATTCGTTAATTAAATTGTCTACATTATCAGAAGTTTCATCACCATCTTTTTTAGCATCATATGTGTTTTGGTAATAAGAGGTCTTCCAACCATACTTATAAGTTGTTAGAAGGTCATTTGCCATGACTTGCATAGGCACTTCATTGTTTGGATAGTTCTCTGGATTGTATGACCAGTTGCCAGAGATTGCTTGATCAAAGAACTTTTGCATAATTGCAGTTACTTTGATATATCCTTCGTTGTTGTGCATATCCCAGAGGAGGGTGTAGTTGTTTTTAAGCGATTGATAAGATGGAACAATCTGCTTAAGGGGTCCTTTCTTGGATTTTTTAACGGACAAGTAGTCTCTAGGAGGTTCAATTCCGTTTGTGGCATTTGACACAACGGAACTGCTCTCCGAAGGCATCTGTGCGGACAGCGTGCTGTGCCTGAGTCCGTACTCAAGTATTCGTCCTCGTAAAAATTCCCAATCACATGAAAGGTCATTCGGTATGATTTCATCTACATCCTTCTTATATGTATCGATAGGAAGAATTCCATCAGCATACTTTGTCTTACCGAAATAACCGCAAGGACCTTTCTCCATTGCCATACGATTTGATGCTGTTAAAAGAGCAAATTGAAATCTCTCAGTAAGTTTATGAACTAGGTCAAATGCTTTTTGTGAATCATACTTAGCACCATTCTTAGCAAGATAGTGTGCTAAACCAATATAACCTATACCAAGTGACCTTCTGTTCAATGTGGACTGCTCTGCTGCCTTTACAGGATACTGTTGATAGTCAATCAATGCATCAAGACCACGAACAGCAAGTTCACATAATTCATCGATCTCTTCTAACTTATTGATCTTACCTACATTGATTGCAGAGAGAATACATAAAGCGATCTCACCTGATCCATCAATGTGTTGAATAGGATCAGTAGGTAAAGTGATCTCTTGACAGAGATTACTCATACTTACTTTGTCTTTGAAAGAGGAGTGATCATTACAATGATCAATATTCATAATATAAAGACGACCTGTCTCTGCTCTTTCCTTAAGTAAATCTAGAAATAATTTTTGTGCACCAACAGATTTCTTTGGAATTGTTTCATCTTGCTCATACTGTTCATACAATGCATCGAACTTATCAGTTCCAAATGCTTCAAACAAATCAGGAACATTATGTGGTGAGAATAATGTAATCTCTCCATTTGCAATGAACCTTGAATAGAATAGTTTTGAAATCTGAATACTATAGTCTAGTTTCCTTACTCTGTTGTCTTCTGTTCCTTTGTTGTTTTTGAGAACCAAGATGTCTTCGATTTCCTGATGCCAGATAGGAAAGTGGACAGTGGCACTCCCGCCTCTGATCCCGTTTTGAGTACAGCATCTGACAGTTGATTCAAACTTTTTAAGGAAGGGGACAACACCTGTGTGTTGAACTTCGCCACCCCTGATTTTACTGTTGATCCCACGGATCCTACCCGCGTTGATACCAATACCTGCCCTCTGAGCGACATATTTGCCAATAGCCATATCGCTACTAAAGATACTATCGAGGGTGTCATCAACATCAACCAAAACGCAGCTTGCAAATTGGCGAATGGGGGTTCTAACTCCTCCCATGATTGGTGTCGGGATGTTGAGTCGGTGTTTGGAGATTGCGTCATAATACTTTTTAACGTATTCGATTCTGTAAAATTTATCATCGTCTTGAAAGAGAGTTGCTGCCACCATCATATACATGAACTGTGGAGTCTCGTAGATCTCTCCTGTAGAACGATCTTGTACGAGATATTTATCCGCTACTTGGCGAATGCCTGCATATGTAAACAGATAATCTCGATCATGGTCAATGTAACTGTTAAGTTTATCCCATTCTTCTAGAGTATATTGATTTACAATACCGATATCATAGATTCCTTTCTCAACACAACGATCTACATGTGCTCTAAGATGAGGATGTTTGTCTGGATGCTCACCATACACAGACTTACGAAGACTAAACAATAGGAGTCTAGCAGCAACGTATTGATAGTTTGGTGCTTCAAGAGAAATCAAATCGTTAGCAGAACGAATAAGAATCTCTTGGATGTCACTGGTCTTAATGCCATCGAAAAATTGTAGTCCACTATTGACTTCAACATGGGACTCAGAGACACCTGCGAGACCTTCACAGGCAAGTTCTACCATGCGGTGAACTTTATCAAGGTCAAGAGGTGTTTTAGTTCCATCTCTTTTAATGACGTTGATTTCTTTCGGGGTCATACCTTTTTCCATTCAGTGAGTTTTACTTGTGCTTCAAGACCTTCATAGGTGTTAAATTCTACCAGACTTTGCACGTTGTGTCCAGTAAGATACATGTCATTCAAATCTTTTTCTTTTAAATTAGTTGGCCAAATCACTGCCTCATGTCCTTTTTGTATGGCACGAGACATACGATCTACAATTTCTTTGTTCCTTTTCTCATTGTCAAAAACAAAGACAACATCTTTACCATCAAGCAAGTTCCAATCAATGTCAGCACCTGCCATAGCAATAGCGTTATCTATAAACAGACTATCAAACGGTCCTTCCGTTACATAAACTGTTTTGTTAAAGTCAACTGTATTAAGTCCAAATACTTTAGATCTATCTTCGTCAAGCATGATAGTTATGTATCTCATTCTATCATTCAAACCATAAGATCTACCTTGAAATCCAAACCATTCTCCTTGTTCATCGATGAAAGGTAGGATAATTCTAGGGTGATCTTTCTTGACATTTTCAAATGTAGGTTTTTGTTTATTCACCCACGTACAAAACTCTTCAGCATGATAAAGACTAGAGAAACATTCCTCAGGTATTTTTCTACTTTGAAGATATTTTATTGCAGGGTGCTTTCTATTTAGAGATGCAATATTTTCCAACTCTAAATTTTTTTTGAACTTAGGTTTTTCTGTTTTGAAAACTGGATCAGCAACATTTCTACCTTTACCAGTAAGACCTGATTTGTATCTTTCCATGACATATTCGTCATAGATATCACTACAATGGTCTTTCAAAAAGTTACCAAAAGATCTACCTACACCACAGTTGTGGCACTTATAAACTAAACCACTTTTCTTTGTGAAGAAATAACCTCTAGATTTGTTTTTGTGCTTCTGTGAATCTCCACAGTAAGGACACCTAAAATTGTACACGCCATCTCGTACCTGCTTAAACTTATCAAGTCTTGCAGATATTAAATTGACGTAAAATTTGTCAATCACTCAAAGGTTTAGATTATTGCCTTTCTATAATACTACTTTGTGTGTTACCTGTCAACACAGGTCCTACTATTTTTTGTCCGACTGGAGACACGAGGAAAGAAATAATAGAAAGAGCACCAAATATGCTCCACATTTTCTTTTCCATGAGTCTGAGACGGTCATCGACTTTACGAATGTCTCTCTCACATCCTTTCTTAATTGCTTCCGTTTCTCTATTAACATCTGCGTGTAACCTATCTATTTTCTCAAACAATACCTCATCAATTTTATCCTGTTTATCTAACTTCTCATTGTGTACAGCAAGAATTTGACCCATCTTTACAGAGTTTTCCTGTAGGGTCTCTACAACTCGTTCGAGTCTTTCTATTATTGCTGAATTGATGTCAGACATTATCTTGTCGCGTCTTGTTCTACCCCTGTTCTTGCTTGCTTCTTCAACTGTTGTGTTTTTAATTGTAATTGTTTTTGAAGTTCTTGCTTCTTAAGCATAACCTTCTTTTTCATATTCTGAATCTTTTGTTGATTCATTTGATTCTTCATCTGCTGATCATTAGCAGACTCAGTTTGAATATTTTTCATATGTTTCATACGTTTATCCATAAAGAATTTAGCAGCACCGCCAGGCATAATTCTCTCAATATTAATACCAGACCTATACTTAGGCATGATTGCCATTCTTAGTTTCATCCTAAGTTCAGCAGGACTATTGGCATAAACTATAGTCTCACCTACTTCTGGAACATTAATTTTATATTGAAATAACTTTGAAGGTTTCTGACTATCACGAGGACAAGTTGTTGTCTCTTTCAGTGCCTTCTTTTTCTTTTTGATCTTACCCCTAAACTGTATAACAGGATCTAAACCTGCAACAGGACCTTTGGCATTAGCACTACTGCTAAAACCTCCTGTACCTGCACTCATTGTTGGGGCTTCTTCATTCATTAGATCTTGTTTAACTCTTCTTCTAGATCAGGATCAACTTCCAAATCTGGAAGCATCCCTACTGGATATTTATTCAAATAGATGAGTATAGTTTTTAGTATACTCCAATACTCCCTCTCTAATTTATAGAATAAGAGTGGAGTCGCAGCTTCACCAAAAACATTATAAAGGATGATAAGATGATTAATAACAAGATGGATCCTTAAAGGTCCTCTTCGCACATAACGCTTCAAGAGTCTTTTAAGATACTTGAAGCGTTTTATGTCCTCATCAAAATCCTCTCTAGTCACACAGTGAGGATTTTCATAATGCTTAATGGCGAAAAGAATGTACGTATCGTCATTCAGTTCGTCAAACTTCATTTATTATGTTGTAGTAATTGTTTTGGTAGAACCAGAACCACCTGCACCGATAGTATCGCCTAATACGAATACTTTGTCAGATGCTGTTGAAGTACCTGCATCAACAATAGTTCCAGAAATTGTTTGAGCACCAATAGTATGTACCTTATCTGCAGCAGCACATGTGAATGTAAATTCAACACGGTTGACTCCTGTTTGTGCAGCAGCAGTTGCAGTAATAGATGCACTGTCTGTAGTGTTAGTAACTACAAGAGTAGCACCATTAGTTACATCAACAAGTTCGTTGTAGATAACAACAACTGTTCCTGTTGCAGCAGCAGCGTAAGTTGACTCCTCAAAGAACACAGCAGTAATATCAGCGTTACCAAGAGTGTTAGTTCCTCTTCCACCTGCACCAACTAAACCATCAACTGAGACTAAAATTTCATCCCAATATGCTGTTTTAGCAGTATTTTTATAGTGACGAAGAACCCATCCGTCTGCTGTTGCGAAGATATTTTGAGGATCAACCCCACTACCTCTTACCGCCCACTTCGGTTTTGATTCATCTGCGTCGGTAACACCATAAAGTGCCATGTTTATGCTCCTAAGATCTTAAAATTCCTAGTATTATTTATAAGAAAAAGGGTCTCTAAGACCCCTTTAAAATCGCCTGTAAGCGTTATTCTTTAGTAGCAAGTGCTTCTTTGACTTTTTCAAATAAAGCGTCGTCAGCAGTCGTCTTGGTTAGTTTCACTGCCTTGCCGATAATTAATAGGCAAATTTCAATAAGTTTTTCTCCGAGTTCTGCATCATCAGGAATTTTTTTGACAGCAGAATCGATTACTTTGTATGCCAATGGCATCAAGAATTTTCCAATCATGATTCTAAATTAAGGTCTAAGATATATAGGCTCTTAATCGTATTTCTTTTTACCGTCCTTCATGTAACCCGAACCCTTCTTATCATAGAAGCGTACACCTTTTTCTTTAGTTGTTTTATACAGCTTATCCTTTGCTGCTTTACCCTTATCCATTACGTCCTTAAACTTTTTTCCTTTCGCTATCCTATGCCTTTCTGTAGCTTTGGCAATAAGTTCATTCTTTAGATCGGTAGTCTCGTCTATCATGTTCCTAGACCCCTTCCACTGTCATAGTTTTTCTTGCCACCATAACGTGCCATGGTGTTTACATAGTCTTGAGTAGACTTGAATCCTCTTTTCTTAGCATCAGCAGCAGTTTGTTTCTTATCATCTGCTGCTTTCTTATACTTACCAGTTCCTACTGTGGACTTCTCACCTTTTACTTTCTTAGACTGTCTACTGCCACCAGACATTATTGCACCTTTACCATACTTTGCAGTGATTTGTTTCTTCACAAAATCTAATGCAGTATCTTTCTGCTTGGGTGCAGTTGGTTTTTTAGTTCCACCTTTGACATAACCCATCTCTTTCTTTTGACGGGTTACTTCACTTAGGTCACTAAATCTAGCAAGGGAAGTTTTGGTTTCTGTGATGCTTTGATCGCTTTTTTCTGAAACTTCTTCCTGACTACCATAAATGTTCTGAGTGTTGTTCTTTATATATGCTTCTTCTTTCTTTATGTTACGCATCAATTCGTTCTTTTTCATCATAGGTTTAACAGTCTTCATCACAGGTTTAACACTGCCACAACACATCTCACTAAACGACATAAGTTTAGGTTCTACTTCTTCTCTTTCCATGTGTTTGGTTACATAATACCCACCAACAGCACCGTACTTTCCTTGTCTTCTAAGGTCATTTCTTTCTTTTCTTCTTTTTGCTGCTGCTCTTTCTTTTGCTGCTTGTTTATTTTGTGCCTTAAACCGTGCCTTCTGTTGTGCTCGTTTTTCTGCATCCTTGTCTAAGTAGTAAGACTTCTCTGATCCTTCAGTTACTTGAACTTCTTCATTCTTAGGACGACAATCATTGACGAGTTTACCACCCTTCATCTTCATGCCTACTTTCTTATGTGTTTTCCAACACTCTACAAAACGTTTGAATGACTCATGAGTAAACTTCATACCCTTGGTTGCTTTGTCCTTAAGTGCTTGACGCTTCTTAGGATCCATATTCTTTTCATAGTCTGCTAGTTTGGCAGCAAACTTTTTGTTATCCATCTTCTTGATAACTGCTCTGTCTTTCTTGTCAGGTCCTGTATATGGTCTATCAATCTCTTCTTTCATACTCTTAAGAAGAGCATCAACACGTTTGTCACTATCTTTCTTGTGGTAATTTACTGGTGTTTTATCTTTCTTTCCTTTCATCTTTACACCTCTACCTTTTGCAGTATTGTATCTTCTTGCCTCTGTGTCTTCGTGAGATCTGGCACTACCTTTAGAGTCTCTTCTATTACCAAAGGTTCTCTGGTTTCTTTCATTCTTTTTAGCAGCATCATCTTTACCCTGATCTACCTTTGCTTCATCAACAAACTTGACAGGCATTGAGACTGTACCTTTACCTGGCACATACTTTGTAGTCCTAGGTTTCTTAGGATCATCACTCTTGAAGTCCTTATGAATCTTAGCGTATTCCTTTTTGGTCATCTTCAATTCTTCCTTCACACCCATCTTTCCACCAGGAACTCTCTTCTTTCCAAAATGTTTTGCAATGTGATCTTCTACCTTTTTAACTGCCTCTGGATGTGATTTACTCATATCCATTGTTCCTTTGTAACCCTCATTTGCTACATCAGGTCCGTCATGCACATCTTCACTTCTTCTTTTCTTTTCGCACTTCATACAATCACAATCTTCACCGTGATTTTTTTCTGATACTACTTTCTTTGCCTTCTTTACTTTACCACCCTTTTCATAAGAGTGCATAGTAATAGGCATACCGCTTTCAGCAGTAGCTCTGAAACCACCTTCCATCACATCATTCATCTTAGGATTGATTTTGACTTTGGTTTTCTTTTCTGAAAGTGCTTTAAAAGATAACATTACTTTTTCATTGCTTCGCGTTTTGCCTTAGTCTTAGCAAGGATTCTATCCTTTGCTTCGGATGCTGCCTTGTTAGGACCATCATATGCCATAGCACCTTTCTGCATTCTTGGTGCTTTTGCAAATGCTGCCATAGGACCACTTGGTTTACCTGACCCTTTATACATTCCGTATGCTTTTCCTTCTTCCATAGCAGCATCATAATCTTTAGAAATTTGTGCTACTCTTTCTAGTTCTTCTGGTGATAATACAGAATCAATAGGACTAATCTCTTCTTCCTTCATATGATCTGCTGCCTTATACATGGGTTTACCAGTTAACTTATTCTTCTTACCTGCTTTAAATGCTTGATATGCAGGTGTGTTACCCTTCTTGTCAGCATTAGTTACTGTGTATGCTTCTTCTACTTCTTCCTCATCATGCTCGATGACATTACCGTTCTCATCTTTCTGATGATGTTCGTTCTTCATTGCTTTGGCAATAGCCTTACGACGTTTCATAAGGTACTTATCAGACTCATCCTTGTCACCATCGTTGTCAACGTCTCCGTCTTCTTTACCAACTGGGTCAAGTTTTTTCTTTTCCTGTAACCTACAAATTTCATTGTAAGCGTCAGTCATATCTGGTAGATCTTCTCTGTTCATTGTTTTGTAGTAACCTTATCCTTTTTATTTATCTTTCTAATAAACTCTCCTGGTGTCATCTTACGATAATATGCAGCTAATTTATCAGTTCCAATCTCACCTGCGGGTGTAAATTCAAACCCGAAGACAGAATTTTTTGTTTCCGTCAGGTCTTTTAACCAAGAACGAAATATATTATCATGCTCATCAATACTGATGACGTAATTGCTACCGCGACTAACAACTTTAGAAATGATCCCTGTGTTACTGTTTTCAACGAAAGTACCTACTGCGAAGAGTTCTTTTTCAAAGTATGCTTCCCTTAAACCTTGAGGGTCTAACTTAGGAGCGACTTCATATAAATCATATGATGCTTCGGCAAAATCGTCAAACGACTCCTTTACATTCATTGATTGTCTTAATGTAAGATATAGGGCTTCTCTATCTTTTTTTGACAATTCTTTAGGAAGTCCTTTATCAAATGCTGAAAAATCATCTTCAACTGCTGCCTTACGCAACTTAGATGCACTCATACCCTCTACACCTTCAGAGTCAGGATCTCTGTCACCTGCTGAAGTTACTTTAATATCCTCAAAATTATATAACTTACCATTATACTTTGTTGCTAGAGAATTAAATTCACTTACTCTATCTCCACCAACAACTAAATTAACTGAACTGTATCCCTCACTATCAAGAGCAGTTAATACATCAAAGATAGTTTTCATATCTTCACTACTCTGAATAGCATTAGCGTGTTCTGGATACGCTTGTTTCATAAATTTAATTTTTGTACTCGGATCTAAAGGATTCTTTTTAGGATCTTGAGTTCTACTTGGATATATTCTATACTCTCCTCCACTTGCCTTTGCTTCTCTTGCTACCTTATTAATTAAACTTTCATGCCCAACAGTAGGGGGATTGAATCTTCCAAAAGTAATAGATATTGCACCTTGATCGACCTGACCCTCGCCATTTGCAGTTTCTTCTCCTCCTGATTGTTGTCCCTGTCCGATTTCATCTGCAGATAATTTAACTAATTTACCATCCTTACTCATATGAGTGACACGACCTTCTGCGTTAGCATACTTTCCGTATCCAACATGAGTTAGATTTAATTTTTCAGCGGCTTTTGCTGCAAACGATCTTGCTGCTTCGTCTAGGAAAGCACTAAATTTTTTCATTCGTCCAATTTTTATCTAGATTAAAGTTTGCTTTACTAAAAGTCAATCGATCTACAATTTTAAAAGGGTGTTCCGCAACAGTAACGAAACCCTCATGTTGAGTAGGTTTACCATCTATGTAGCACTTAACGCTACCAGTAACTTTGATGTTCGCAAGTAAACGCTGTTTCAGTTCAAATAACATATACCACACTTTGAATGTGGCAACATTGATCTCACACTTGTATTTATCATCTAACGAGTCATACATTTCTTGAGGACGCGGAACTCTACCCGCACGAATGAATGAGTTGATGTGTTTAGAGATATGTGGTCTTACTTTTGCACTAGGAATCTTGGAACGTGCTATGCGTAGTAAGAATTTAATCCAATCAAAATCAGGTAGTTTTTCTATATGTGCATCTGCCTCATTTGTTCCTAGGAACTGACAAGAATCTTCACCGTAGATATTAATCCCACCGTACCCAATAGCATCAGGAGATATTTCTGTGTAACCAGTATGTGCAGCAAGGACAATACTACCAGTAGTCTTTTGATCGAAGCGATACTCCAACACATTAGGACGATAAACCATACCACCACTGACCCCAATGAAGTCAGCTTGCACAATACCACCGATGCGAGGGCAATGATGCAGACATAGACGAAGAATGTCTGCCAAAACCCCTTTGTAATGCGTGTCAATGTCAGTTTGGTCATAACAAATTTTTACCTTGATCTTGTTGAATACAGACTTTGTGCCAACAAAGAACTTACCATTACGAGGATCAGTTCCAAACACAATAGCAGGTGCACCATCCCATTTAACAGACAATTTGGGATGATTCATCAACTCATTTACTGCGTTAGTTACTTCCCTACGACCATATAGGATGAGATCTTCAAGATGATCAAGGTGTTTGTTGGGCATATCGTCTGTGAATATACCATTATTATAACACTCTAGAGTTGAATCCATGATGATGTATGTGCCAGTTTATAAAGTGTCTACCAAGGATCTCCAGACATCTTCAAACTACTTGCTACTTTTTCAGATTCATATTTGAATCTCATTTTAAGAATTTTTTTAGTACCTGCTTTGACACCGATAGATTCATTACCGACAGATTCAAAAGTAATCTTGGATTCTAGCAATGCTTTTAACTTAGGGTTGTTCAAAGGATCTTCTACGTCAGCAGTATAAGGTGACTTTGTTCCTCTACCTGTGACCTTTACATATGGAGGATACAGTTCTGAACTAGCATCAATCCAACTCTTCATAATATAATCTCTTCTTTTAGATTGTGCAAGTGTATTTACTTTTTTTAACATAAGTTCCCTACACTCATTCAAAACCGCTTGACCAATTTTTTCAGTAATTTTTTGAACTGGTTTGTTCTTACGGATTGCTGATTTTCTTGCACTAGCAGAAGAAGGTAAATCAAAATCTTTAATGACTAATTGTATTGCTTCTTTATTAATATCAGATAGTGCAATACTTAAATCTTTTTCTACAGTACCTACACCAGGATTTTTAAATCCAATGTCTGCACTACCAGATGTTGACTTAGCAGACAAACCAAGAAAACCACCTCTCTTAAACTCTACTAAAACATCAGTAGGGTTTTTCTTTTGATTTACATCTACACCTGTAACTGCTTTAAAAGAAAAGCCAGGTCTTGCTGTCCAATATACTTTCTTGACACCTTCATATCCATGTTTACTTGCCCACTTTAGAAAATTATTTGCCATAACAGTAGCACGACCAAGTTGATTTAAAATATCTTTTTGATCTAGAAGTTCACTTTTTTTATTGTATTGTGCTTCAGAAGCAGAGTCGGGAAATTTATTTTTATTCAGCACAAAAGCGGTGTAAATTTCATTTACATCCGCTAGGTCTGTATTTCTTGCCATTAGTTTACACAGGTCTCCAAGAATTATTTATCTTGCTGTTCCCAAAAATTTTCTAGTGCACTATCTATAGCATCAGTAGGTTTAGTTGCTGTCTGTTCAATTCTATCTCTTCGTAAGTTATCAATATACACACCATGTAAAGTGTGCCAATGATTTATATTATAAACATCTACTTCACCTTTTACTTCTTTTTTTGGTATGACAAAATCCTCTCCACAATTAGTCGGTTTACCATCCAGACGAGGACTACAAGCGTGTGCAGGTGGATCTGTAACTGGTGCTGTACATCCAACCAGTATTAGTGGTAGTATCAGAAACTTATTCATCTTTCTTGAGAACGACAACAGGTGCGATGACCCTATGAAACTCACGAAAGTATTCCATTCGATCTTTTGCATACTGCCTTTCCTCTTTTTTATGGGGTTTGGATGTCATACTCTATTTGAATTACTTTAGAAGATCTACCCATACTATCACGTTTAGATATCTTTTGTATAGTGCCACCTAATCTAGTAGCAGCATACTCTATATCTTTTATTACTTGTTTTTCTAGATCCTCATAGGGGTCATAGTATCTATCAACTTTCATCCGTATAAATGTGCATTGTAAGATTTTCTTGAAGGAGGATACTTTACCTTAACCTTTCTGGCAGCAAGATAAATTTTGAGTAATAATTCGCTTTTAATCATGACATCCACTTTGGTTTTCTAGATGGGTCACGAAGATAATTATTTGCTGCCCAAGGTTTAGACTTGATATATCTTTTATATGCAGTAAAGATATCAATGGTTTTGTCATTCTTGAATTCATCAGGACCTGCAAAAGCAAATGGTGTATGCTTAGTAAAGTCTGCTGATGGCATAAGATCTCTTGCTTCTAGAAGTGGTTTATGACAAGAATGAGTTTTGCCATAGCGATGAGTATATTCTAGAGACAATGCAATACCATGTGTGAGTAACCACCATGCATTTTCTAGACAATCATTTGCCCATATCGTACAAGGATGATTACGAAATGCACCTCTAGAGGTTTTGTATGGTTGACCATCATTACGATGTATCTTACCATAGTCATGACCCCACTCTTCAGAGCAAACAATAGAAAGCATTTGACATGTTTCTAGTGGCATCTTGACAATGTGTTTGTCAGGAAGCACTTGTGCTGAAGCAACAGGATCGGGGGAAGTAACGAATATGTTCATACACTTAGTCTAACGCATCTAACTTAGAATGTCTAGTAGGTTTTTTATCTTCTGTAGCAAATCCTACAGGTTTAGTTTCATTTGATCTATTATATCTTACTATAGAAGTCAAAGCATCCATGACTTTTAAAATTTCTTCTGGTTTAGGATCTTCTCCTAATTCTCTTGCAACATAATAATACTTGTCAAAGAACTCTTCACCAACATCTATGAAGTCTTGAACTGTAATCCTTTCACTCATACATCACCCTCCTGACGATTTTCAGAATAGTGGGGATCAAACTCTCCACCAGGATATCTACTCTTTAATTTATCTACATTCATTTCAATGATCTCTTCTGGTGTAGTTTCTAGGACAATACATGCTTGAATAAAATACCACATGATGTCACCTAGTTCACGTTTCATATGAAATAGATTTTCTTTAGTAACTGGTTTACCTTGAAAGACAATCTTCTTTACAATTTCTGTAAACTCACCTGATTCAGCACATAGTCCGAGTGCAGCAGTTAATGCTCTGTGTGTTTTAAAATCTTTAGAGTATAAGTCTCTTAGACGATCTTGAAAATGACCACCATACTTACTCTCTTCAGATGTAACAGCATTTACAAATTCAGTATACTTTTTAAAATCAATCATACTTTAATTCTTTAAATGAACTTTTCACATTGAAACGTTTGACAAGACTAAGTTTCTCTTCTTCTTGACCTGCGTCAACAAGATCATCTTGTGCAGACTCCTCTACATCATACAATCTCATCTTTGCTCTGTCAATACCTACACAGAATCTTTTATTCATCGTGGGATCATGGTAACGATTCTTTAATTGTTTGACCATGATTTGATTCATTCCCTCAAGTTCTTCAGTCGAGATAAGAGCAAACATAAGATCAGCAGTGGCAGGAAGACCAAAGGACTCACTCGTATCAGTGAGATCAATATCAGTACTCCCAAAACCAGAGCGAGTCGTTTGTGTCGCTGAGACAATCGGAACGTTGCATTCAACTGCAAGTCCTCTAAGTTCTTCTGCAATCGCTTTAACATAAGTATACGAATTTACTATAGATCCTTTATACCTCTGAGAGGCACAAATGTTTAGATAGTCTACAAAGATAATATCAGGTTTGATACTTCTCTTCAATGCAAGATCACTTAACAGTGATTTGAAATGTCCTACATGTGCAGACGCAGTAGGATACTCTTTGATAATTAATTTACCTTGTGTCTTCTTACTTAATGATGCGATCTTTTTCTCGAACATCACTTTAGGAAGATCAATTAATTTTTGTATAGGAATATTTAACAGATTAGCATCTATACGTTCAGCAATCTTTTCCTCTGCCATCTCCAAGGTGATGTATAAAACATTCTTACCTTGTAGTAAAGCACTAGCAGCAACGTGGCACATAAACAAAGACTTACCCACACCAGTACCTGCAAGAGCAATATTGAGAGTCTTATTAGGAAGACCGCCTTTTGTAATTTTGTTAAAGAATTCCAAATCGAATGGAATCTTATCTTCTTTCTGATGGTAGAACTCATATCTTTCTTCTGCATCTGACATGTAATCATGACCAACATGCTGATCGAAAGATACTCCTAACGCTTCCGAAAGTATCGAAGGAATAGCACCCTTATCTTTCTTGGAATCTTGACCGTCAGCAATCTTAACAGATTCCATAAGCGATAGGTAGATCGCACGCTCTTGACACCACTTTTCTGTAGAATCCACGAGCCAATCGTATTCCGAGGGATCATTGGAAAGGACATTTAAAACCTCAACTGTTTCTTTGAACTGATCTTCAGATAGATCACTCCTCTCTTGACATTCTATACCAAGTGCATTTAAAGATGGTAGTGCATCATACTGACTTACATACTCATGAATCTCTGAAAAGATAATCTTATGAGAACGATCGGTAAAGTATTCTGCCTTCAAAAAAGGAAGAACCTTCCGTGTATACTTTTCATTATACACGAGATTACTTAGAATTGTGACTTCTAAATTCATAGGTAGTGTAAATAAGTTCCAACGATGTATTTTTTATCCGACTCAGGAGGTAAACCTGCATGTCTATATTGCCAGTTGGCAGGAAACATAAGGACTCTACCAGTTTGAGGAGAAACTGATTCTCCTATCCTAGTAAACATAGTCTCTCCACCTACTTCAACTGTGTTGAGATATAAAAACATAACTAAAAATCTGCGAGCAGAGTTATAGTCTCCTACATCAACATGATCTTTAAATTGATCGTGACCATTGTTATCATAATACTTTACTCTGTATTCTTCAAATGAATACTTAGCAGGAAAGTCAACCTCAACCTGTAATGAATTCATATACAACTGAATACAATCAACAAATACATCTTGGATTTGTTTTTGTATACCTACCCAAAGAGGATCTTTTGCAAGATACCTCTGTGATATATTTACCTCAGTAAATGATGGTCTTTGCTCACGATCAATAACAGTTTTTTCTGAGTTAGTGTACGCCTCAATTATAGAGTCACAAAATGTTTTAGTAAACATTTCATCGTATACTTTAATATAATCTTTTAATTCAGTTCCCATACCGAAACTCCTTGGCAGCAGCTTCGTCTAGTTTATCCATTATTTCTTGAGTGAAGTATTTGTCAGGATCTTTGAGAATAGCAGAAGGATAGACGCTAGAATCGCCAACAACAATACGGTTCCCTTTACGTTCAAAAACTCCATACTTCTCACCCAATTCCAATAAACCGTAGTATCTGTCAAGTCCACGGTCAAAAAATAATCGAGTCTCAACATCTGAGTTCTCCTTTGTTAGTCTGGACTTTTGGGTTTTACACCTGATAATATTTCCAACAACCTCCTTACCATCTTTTTCCTTCTTCTTTGATAGATATATAATTGTTGATGCAGCGTATTTGAGTCCACTACCGCCTCCCATTTCTTTAGTTGGAATGTATGCACCTACCACATCATAAGTATGATTGGTAACAAGTAAGGGAACATTTGCTTTCCCTAACTTTAATGTTAGCACACGAAAGATAGATTTAACAACTTGTGCACGAGTCATGTCACGAGTCTCTTTACCTGCTTCAGAGTCTTCTATCTCTTTACTGGTAGAGAGCATACCTAATGAGTCCAGAACGAACATCATAGGTTTCTTATCATCTAACTCTGTATATTTATCCAGAATTTTGATTGCTTGCGTTCTAAATTGTTGTACTGTTGTAACAGGCACAATCATCATTCTATTAGAATCGATACCTCTGTCTTCAATCATCTGCTTACTAATAGCAGATTCAGATTCAAAGTAGATTACGCCAGCATCTGGATTACTCTCAAGGAAATGTTGCACAATGCCAAGGCAAAAGAAAGTTTTACCAGTAGACGATTCACCAGCGATAGCAGTGATCTTGTTTCCAGGGACTCCACCATAGATAGATCCACTAACGAGAGCGTTAAACACATAAGAACCAGTGTCAATGTAACCGCTTGTGTCACCAGCTGCCACTCCATCAGAAACGAGAGTTGCGTATTCATTGTCGATCTCCTTTACTATGTCTTTTAGAAAACTCATTCTGTAACTGTCAATAATTTAGTAATAAAATTAGAACGTTTCATTGCACGTTCAAACCACTGTGCTTCCTTTATATCGCTAAAGGTTTTGGTAAACGGATGCATACCCGCACCAAATGCTTTTTGATACTCTACAAGATAAATTGGTTTCTTCATCCAAATAAAAACTCCAGTGATGCTACTTTTTCGGGTTGCCACCCAATGACATCCATGATGACTTTAATTGGTTCAAGGAAGCTCTTGTTAAATTGTAGTTCATAGTCTACATGTTTGTCAAGTCCAAGTTCTTTTGGAAACGTATTTAAGTAACTAATCACGTTCTCAGCAATTTTATTAGGTGTCTTCAAGTATACAAATTTAATCTTTTCACCGTCTTGTATAAGAGGATACTTGTGTGTCAATTTGTTTTTCTTATTGTAATGGTTGTACAGTAAAGCACCCCTAACATGAATAGGTGTTCCTTTAGTGTATATGCCAGATGGGTTTGCCCACTTATTTAGATTATTACATCCTCTAGGAAATGAGATATCTTCGATTGGTAATTGATCAAAGTGTGATCTAAAATCAGAAACAAATTTTTGTGCTGCTGCTTCATCTTCATTCATGATCACAGTAAGACAGTCTCTGATTGAGTTTCTACAGGCAGCAGGTGTAGATGACTTTACTGCCTCAATACCCATAATTTTTAGTTTTGGTTTTTCATATCGAACACCTTCACTATCCCATACATTAAGAATGTAACGTTTTTTAGCTGTCCAGATACCCTTGTTAGCGATGTTCTCTCGCTTCATGACCATCTTCTGCTCGTATGCTCCTACGTACTTGGCCAACGCTTCATAAGAACTCTCAATATATTTTTCAAGTTCCAACTTACAGACCTTATCAAGGAACGTAACGATGCTTTCAGCAGTCTTTTCTCTCCCTTTGTATACACTTTGAACCAAAGGACCGAGATTAAGATATATGCTATCAGTATCACTTGCAATAACATAGTCTTCCTCCTCTGTTTTAAGTAGTTTATTTAGATACTCATTCATTCGTTGTTCAATCCAACGAATGCTTACTTGTCCTGAGAGTGTGATTGCTTCAGCGTTTGCAAGATTGTAATACCTAAAGTATTGATTACCAATAGCACCATAGGCAGAGTTAAGTTGAATCTTTCTTGCCATCTGAATGTTGTTAAACTTTGAGATGTCTCTTTTAAGTTTAGCAGTTGGTTTTTTCTCGTCTTCTTGCTTGGCAATAAGCATCTTCTTTTTATATATCGTGCGTTCATCATAGATCTTCTGCATCATTTCTGGAAGAAAACCATGAATGTCTTTTCGATATTGTGCACCATTAGCACAAACAGCAAACTCACCTGAGAAATCAATCTCTTGGTCTAAGATCCTTTCAACACTTGCACTGGGATGTCTAGTCTCCCAGAGGGTTTCTGGTGAGATATTGTACTGCATAATAAGATGAGGATACAGAGAGTTGAGGTCAAAAGAGACAACCCAATCATAGCATCCTGGTTTCGGTTCTTTAACATAAGCACCTGCGTATTTTTCATCTTTCTTAGATCCCTTTCTAGGGGGAACTACGATGTTTCTATCAGTTAGATAATTATATATCATCGTGTCCCACATGCGAACTTGTGAGTACACATCTTCAAAGTTTACTCTTGCATCATAAGACATAGTAATTGCTAGTTCTAGCAACTTCATCTTA